>OJFL01000498.1_pt1 | contig 20040 bp, 16 predicted proteins | sample 1594131 | NCBI WGS metagenome assembly OJFL01 (sample SAMN05416782, study PRJEB24817) | seawater metagenome | isolation source: Sea water | place: Canada:Atlantic | collected 2013-07 | reverse complement strand
GGATGAGGCGCAAGCCTCACCCTACTCGATATACATTAGCTTTTTAGTAGCGGAAAGCTTCCCACTGCAATTCCGCGCAGCCTACTGTTCCAATTGCCATTGCTTATACCACAGCGCTATAGCGGCCCGTTCTTGCTCGGTCATACCGGTTTTATTCATAAAGGGCATATCTTTTGTTACCGAGGTACGCCTTACAATTTGAGGTGCGTAGCGCTCAATGTCTTGCCACGAGTCGAGAACTACACCCATTGGCGCAACTTTGAAGATATCATCCGTTGGGTTTCGGGAGTGGCAGCTCACACAATGTTTTTCTATTAACCCTTCGACTTGAGTATTGCTGATAAGCGTTTTTGTACCTACGGCTACAGCCTCACCCACATCCAGACCCACGCCTTTTTCACCGTTGCTTGCATCGGCAGCATTTGCATCTAAATTATCAGAGTGAGAGCCAGAGTTAGAGTCAGAGTGAGGAAGGACTTGGGAGAGTGTCGGGCTTTCTAGCGCGGCCGAACTTTGCGGCCAAGACACCCATAATGATATGGCCAGCATAGCGATTGCCCCAGAAACTAAAATACCAGGTTGTGTTTGGCCTTTGTGACGCAAATTGAAGAAGTGTCGAATCCACGCCGCAGCAGCCATAATGGCAATCAGTACCAAATAATTTTGAGGGTGTTGATACGTCATTGGGTAATGATTTGAAATCATGATAAAAAGAAGGGGTAGCGTAAAATAATTGTTGTGCAATGAACGAAGCTTGGCACTAGCGCCCCATTGTGGGTCTATGGATTGTTTAGCTGCCACCGCCGCCACCATTTTACGTTGATTGGGCATGATATTTAAAAAGACATTCCCAGCCATAATGGTGCCTATTAATGCACCAACATGGATAAATGCACCGCGCCCACTAAACCATTGCGTTGCAAAAAACGTGACTGCACAAATAAGCGCAATTAAGCAAATGCCAAAAGCGACTGGATAGTTTGCAAGTCGGCTTCTACAAGCAATTTCGTAAAGCGCTAACCCGCCAAAAATGAGGGCTAAACCTAACCCGATAGCTATATTAGGAGAAATAGCGTTTACGGTTGGGTCTATCAGATAGGCAGATGCGCCAAAATAGTAAACGATAATCAGTAGTGCAAAGCCCGAAAGCCACGTTGTATAAGCTTCCCACTTAAACCAATGAAGCGTTGTCGGCATCTGTTCAGGCCCATAGGCATATTTAGCCACCTCGTAGAAGCCGCCGCCATGAATGGCCCAAAGATCCCCTTTTATGCCTTTATCAACCTTCCACTGCGGGGGGGCTTTAAGGTTATTATCTAGCCAGATAAAATAGAACGAAGCACCAATCCAGGCGACTCCCGCAATAACGTGAAACCATCTAACAAACAAACTGAACCAGTCAAGCCATGGCATCTAAATTCTCCTTTTTGGAATAACAGCATTGGCCGCTAATCCATGTTTCTTCAATCATACGATCATCGCCTAAAATACTGAGCGCAAAAAAGACGTCTTTAAACAGAGCATCCTTATCGATACGCAGCGCAGTAAGCTCATCAAACCTGGGTTCAACAACGATGAAATCGGCAGCGGTGCCCGGGTTGAGGTTACCAATTTCGTCATCTAACTTGTGGGCCGCTGCCGCGCCTTGAGTCATTAGATAAAAGCCTTCGAGAGGGCTAATAGGAGCGTTGCGCAGTTGACTGACTTTGTAAGCATCACCATAGGTTTTAAACATATTGAATGTTGTTCCAGCGCCTACATCGGTGGCAAGAGCGACGTGAACATTACTCGCTCTAGCCTGTTCCATATTAAACAAACCACTGCCTAAAAATAAATTTGATGTAGGGCAGAAAGCAATGGTGGCCCTCGCTTCGCCTAATCGCTCCCATTCTTCTTGGTTAAGGTGAATTCCGTGCCCAAATACAGCGCGCTCGCGAACGAGGTTGTACTTATCATAAACATCCAGATAGCCATTAGCGCTCGGAAATAGAGATTTAACCCACGCAATTTCATCATGGTTTTCCGACAAATGAGTCTGAATAAACACATCAGTATATTGACTCGCTAATTCGCCAATAGCGGCAAGCTGTGCATCACTGCTCGTTGGTGCGAAGCGTGGAGTAAGTGCATATTTGTTGCGCCCTTTGTTGTGCCACTCATCAATTAAATCAGCGCTTTCTCGCTGGGCCAATGCTGGCGTATCTTGTAAGTTTGATGGGCAGTGTCTGTCCATACACACTTTGCCTGCAACAATAGCCATATTGATGTCACTTGCGGCGCGGAACAAGGCATGGCTACTCGACGCATGCACAGTGGTAAATACAAAACCGGTAGTGGTTCCATTTTTAAGAAGCTGGTTTAAAAATACTTTGGCTATATGAGCGGCATGCGCTTCATCCTCAAACGCCATCTCTGCAGGAAACGTATAGTTCTCTAGCCAGCTAAGCAGTTGGTCACCGTAATTAGCGATACTTTGAGTTTGAGGGTAGTGTAGATGACTGTCTATTAAACCCGGTAATATCCATTTGCCCGAATAATCTTTTATTACAGCATCGGGATAGCGCGTGTGCATTGACGAATAGTCACCCACGTCTTGAATGGTGTTGCCCTTAACTATTAATGCACCGTCAGTGAAAATCTCAACCTTCTCATCGAAATTCAATGTTGTAGTAGGGAAGTGTGCAATGCTTGCACGCAATAGCTGTGTTGCTTCTGCGTGCTTATTTTTTAATGGCATAAACGTTAGCTGCCTCTGTAGCTGCTGAAGCCAAAGGGCGATATAAGCAGCGGTACGTGGTAGTGGCCGCCGTTTTCCTCAAGCTCAAACGCAATATCAATATGAGGATAAAAGCTTTTGCTATGGTTATTTAAAAGGTATTCTTGGCAGTGAAAACGCAGGGTGTAAGTACCGGCTTCAAACCCCTTTGCTGAGTTTTCTGCCCAGCCGTTAAATCTGCCATCGTCGTTAGTTATTCCTTCAGCAGTGCTTCCGTCTGGATAAGTAAGCGTAAGCGCTATGCCTTTTGCAGGCCTTCCGTTTGTGGTATCGAGTACATGACTTGATAATGTGTTCATATTCGTGTCCTTAATATTGCGGCTAAAACAAAAATTTAACGCCACAACTTTCGATAATCTGTGATTCAAGTTGATAAAAAAGCGTTACGCTTGCATTTATAAAACAGTGATATAAGCACCTAATTACGAAAGCGCTTTGCGCAACCTTAACAGCGTGATTTTTAGCTGCTCACCCGCAGCAATTTTTATCTCTTCATCAGTGTTATTAACGATGCGAGATTGAAGTGCTGACAGCATGGTTTCTGCTGATAACCCTGTTGCACAAATGATAAAAATAAACTTATGCTTTAAAAGATATGCCATATTCATTTCGTGCAATTGCTTGAGAGTTTCCTCAGAAGCTTTTGACGTACCCGATTGCTCACCCGCTGCTATCGCCTTAGTATTGGCAAATTTTTCTCGTAAAGAATCTACATTGCCAATCATAGGGTGGGCTTTGAAGGCCTCTAAAATGTCTTCGTTTGTGCAGGTTTCCCAAACGTTTTCGGCTTCTTGTTCCAACGCTTCTAGGCTGGTGTAAGGGCGTGCGACTACCATTCCCTCTATCCAAGCCTGAGAGGCGCAGCACTGCTCAAACCACTGGGCAGCCATTTGAGCATCTAAATAGTTTAATTCATCAAGTGTCATGTTTTACTCGTCGTCATGCTTTACTCTGTTATCCTGGCGCTCACACCTTTCATCTTGAGATGGAGGTTTTTTATCTACTGGAATCGTCTTATTGTGCAGCATAGTAATGAGTTGCGCGCTAATAGAAACCGCCACCTCAATGGGCTGTTTGCCAGGTATTGTGGGGCTGCCTATTGGCGTGTGTAATCTTGCAAGCGCAGAATCGTCAAACCCACGATGAGTGAGCTTAGTGACAAATCGCTTCGCCTTGGTTTCAGAGCCGATTAAGCCAACAAAGGGCAGTGAGGCAAATTTAAGCGCCTGTTCGGTAATTCGAAAATCTAACTGGTGGTCGTGAGTAAGAATAACTAGCCAGCTACCCGGCGGCAATTGGCTCACCTCAGAATCTGGCTCTTCTTCTACAATCACCTTTACATTGTTCGGTACATCAGTGGGGAAAAGTGCTTCACGAGCGTCTATCCAGCTAATATTCACCGGCAGTTGCGCAATAATCGGGATCAGTGCTTTAGCGACATGACCTGCACCAAATACAGCAACATGCTGCTGGTGCACATTACACACATCGAATAATACCTTCACCGCGCCTCCACAGCATTGCCCTAACTTACTGCTTAACGGGTAGCTACAAAGTTCTGTATGCGGCTTTCCAGCAACAAGTAGCTCTCTTGCAGTGTGTATCGCGTGATGCTCTAAATGGCCGCCGCCGATAGTGTCGATACTTTCACAAGCGGTTACCACCATTTTACTGCCGCTTTCTCTCGGCGCAGAGCCTGCGACACTTACTACAGTAACTAATACATAGGCCTGGTTGCTTTGTTGGCAGTGTGCAATGCCCTCATGCCAAGTTTTTGAGCGCCATGACGGAGTATTCATGACACCTCCGGAGCCGAAAAAGCGTAACCGTATTTCGAGTGTGACGTTCTTGTTTCTGCTTCTGTGTGCATGGCGTCAGTGGTAGCAACAACTGCATTCAGCACTCTTTCCGGCGTGGCTGGCGTGTCCAGTTGCGGATCAATAGTGTAATTCGACAGACTTGAAATAGCGTCTTTTAGCGCGCACCACACAGATATTGCAAGCATAAACGGTGGCTCTCCTACTGCTTTGGAATGGTAAATACTGTCTTCGGCATTTTCCTTTCCAAACAGCTCAACATTAAAGTTAACGGGGGTGTCGCCAATAGCTGGGATCTTATAGGTAGCCATATTCTCACTGATCAGCTTGCCGCTATCATTCCATTTTAGGTCTTCGGTAGTTAGCCAGCCCATTCCCTGAATAAACGCCCCTTCAATTTGGCCAATATCTATAGCGGGGTTAAGGCTGTTACCAACATCGTGAATAATATCAACGCTATCTACCTTGTATTCACCAGTTAGGGTATCAATAGAGACTTCTGACATAGACACGCCATAAGCGAAGTAGAAAAACGGACGGCCTTCCCCCGTTTCGCGGTTATATGCGAGTTTCGGGGTTTTATAATAGCCGCTGGTAGACAGCGAGATACGCTCAAAATAGGCTGCTTGAACAAGTTCAGAGAACGCCATACTCTCGTCGTTTAAGCGCACAAGGCCATCTGTGAAGGTAACGTGATTTGCCAGCTCAGGTTTCCCAATTTTCGTGGCAAAGCAGGAAGCTAAACGAGTTTTCAATGTAATACAGGCATTTTGTACCGCTTTGCCGTTCATATCTGTACCGCTTGACGCCGCGGTAGGCGAGGTGTTCGGCACTTTGTCGGTACGCGTCGAGGTGACCTCAATCATTGATAAGTCTACCCCAAACTCGTTTGCTGCAATTTGGCCTATTTTCGTGTGTAGGCCTTGCCCCATTTCGGTTCCACCGTGGTTAACCTGAATGCTACCGTCGGTATAGATATGCACCAGAGCGCCAGCTTGATTAAGATGCTTTGAGGTAAATGAAATGCCAAACTTTACGGGAGTCAACGCCAGTCCTTTTTTAATAATAGGGCTGGTTTGGTTAAATGCTTTTATCGATTCTCGGCGTTGCCAATACTGGGCTTTTGTCTCAAGGGCTTCAATCATGTCTGGAAGTAAGTTGTGCTCTACCTCCATCCCGTAAGGTGTTTTTGTGCCAGTGGTTTTACCGTAAAGATTACGCTTTCTAACCGTTAAGGGATCTAACCCAGTATAACGCGCAATTTTATCAATCATAGCTTCTGCCATAATCATTCCCTGAGGGCCGCCGAAGCCTCTGTACGCGGTATGAGAAACCATGTTGGTTTGCAAGCGATGACCAACAATATCGCTGTCACCTAAAAAGTATCCGTTGTCCGCATGAAACATGGCTCTGTCTACAATAGCATCAGAAAGATCGGGTGAATGCCCACAAATACCATTAATTTCCATGCGAGTAGCGGTGATCTTGCCTTCAGCGTTAAAGGCCACATCAAAGGCATTACTGAAAGGATGGCGTTTTCCCGTTACGTGCATGTCGACAAAGCGGGGAAGTCGCAACTTCACCGCTTGTTGGTTTCTATGCGCAAGTAATGCAGCGATACAGGCCCATTGGGCTGCTTGCGTTTCTTTACCCCCAAAACCACCGCCCATTCGTCGCATGTCTACCAACACACGGTGTAAGCGCACATTTAATACCTCGGCCACCAACTTTTGTACTTCACTTGGGTGTTGGCTAGAGGTGTAGATATTCATTCGATCTTCTTCATCAGGTACAGCTAAACTTACCTGACCTTCAAGATACATATGTTCTTGCCCACCAATATTAAGTGAACCGCTTACCTTGTGCTCGGCGTTTTCAAGCTGGGTATCTGCGTCACCTTGTCCAAAGCGATGCATTGGTCTTACGAAAGCTTGTTGTTCATGTGCTTGCTTCGGCGTAAGGATAGCGTCTTCGCACTCAACTTCTATTTGGCCTTTAAGTGCGGCCTGTCGTGCTAAATGCGCTGATGATGCAAGAACGGCAAATACGGGTTGCCCAAAAAACTTTATTTCGCCGTCAGCAAGTAGTGGATCGCCTTTGAATACTGGCCCTATATCTTTGTGACCGGGCACATCATCAATAGTCACAACGTCAATGACGCCCTCACTGGCACACACAGCATCAAGATTAATTGCAAAAATGCGACCTCGCGCGCAGTCGCTAAGACCTACTGCTGCATGCAGTGTGCCTTGAGGCTCAGTTATATCGTCAACATAATTCGCAGCGCCTTGCACTTGGCGAATCGCGCTTTCATGTTTTTCAGAAGTGTGAACGCGCCCGGTAGATTTGTCTTGTGAAGATGGGGTTATGAGTTTACGCATGATTCACCACTCGTGTCGCGATGGTATTGTCTGTTTGATGTTCAAGCCAAAAGCGATGCCATAAATTGGCTAGAACCGTATTTCTATAGGCTGCTGTTGCTCGCACATCGTCAATAGGGGAAAAGGCTGTCGACAGTATTTTCTTGCCAGTTTCTAAACAGCCCTTGCTTGCAAAAGGTTCTCCAACAAGCCCGTCATTTAATGCCTGACAGCCTTGTGGTGTAGCCGCCACGCCACCGAAACCAGCACTTATTTTTTCAATAATTCCATCGCTAATGGTGACATTAAATACAGCACACACTGCAGAAATATCGTCCTCCGCGCGCTTAGATATTTTGTAAGCGGCAAGGCGTTGATTATCTGACAGAAACGGAATTTCGATATGGCTTATCCACTCGCCGGTATTAAGTGCGGTCTGTCTGTAGCCAACAAAAAACTCTGTGATAGGGATTCGACGTTTGTCTGCGCCATTATCTGCAATAACTACTGCATTAAGGGCTATTAAAGCAGGCGGCATATCGCCAATGGGCGAGGCGTTGGCAACGTTGCCCCCCATAGTTGCTTGATTTCTTATGGGAAGTGACGCAAAACGGGTAATCAATTCTGCCAGCTGTGGAAAGTGGGCTAACAGCTTAGGTGTGATATCCATAAACGGGTTAGCTGCACCAATAACGAGAGAATGCTGTGTTTCGGTGCAGCCTTTTAGCTCGTTAATATGAGACAAGCTTATAAGCTTATCGATATTTTTTAGCTGTTGAGTAAAACTTAGGCTTAAATCTGTACTGCCCGCCACAAGCTTAGCTTCTGGGTTTTCCCGAATGGCTTGAGCAAGCTCAACTCGGTTTTGCGGCATTAAGAGACTGGTGGTGCCTATCTCACTATCATCATTTAAGTCTTTCAATAACTCTAAGGTGCGTGACGCATTTTGTGTAAAGTGATCGTCAGCAGGCTGTTCACAGGCGGCCAGAGTGGCGTCGATAATGGGGCGATAGCCTGTGCAACGACACAAATTCCCAGATAATGCATAAAGCACATCATCTCTATTTGGCGCGCTGTTGGTGTGATAAAGCGCAAACATCGACATAATGAAGCCCGGAGTGCAAAAACCACATTGAGAGCCGTGGTTGTCTACAAGCGCTTGCTGAACAGGGTGAAGCTTTTTACCTGAACTTAAATGTTCAACCAAAATTAATTGCTTGCCGTGAACGGCGCTCATTACAGTGATGCAGCTATTAACCGTTCTGTAATGCAGCGACGTGTAATCAGCGTTAGGCTCAGCAATTACAACGGTACACGCACCGCAGTCGCCGGCAGCGCAGCCCTCTTTTGTTCCTGTCTGCTTTTTGTATTCACGTATGTATTGAAGAAGAGTGAGATCGGCCCTCGCATTATCTATTTCAACGTGCTCTTGATTAATGAGGAAGCGAATCATATACACACCCTTTCGTTTTTTTCATTTTGATATCCGCTAATATAGCTGGATTTTGAATATAAAAGTAGACCATGTGGTCAATTTTTTGCTTATAAAAAAAGCCAGTAGGTTACATGGCTGTTTTTTTGCGTTCTTAAACTCAGTTACTTATCTAAGATAAGCAACATTCATGCAAATTTGACAGCAATGGCAAAGGCTTTAGGAAAAAGCATATATTTTCCGAGCGCAGAAAAATTCATGCTAACGTAAATGGCCTAAAAAAGAGTTTGCGCGTCACACTGGATTGGCACTAGAGTAGTGGCACATTTTGCAGGTTAACCGTGTGATAGCTGCGTTGTAACAGTGTTGTAAGCGAATATAAGAGAGCGTCTTACACGAATGCATTTAAAAGTTTATGCATATTATGATGTAAAGGAACGAACAAAAAATGATAAAGGCAAGAGGCTCCGAAATTGGTGTCGGGGCTGCAAATAGACGAAAAATAATTCAGGCTGCGGAAAAATGCTTTGCCCAATTTGGACTCAAAGGTACGGCAGTACAAAAAATAGCCGACGAGGCGGGCCTTCCGAAAACTAACGTACTCTACTATTTCAAATCGAAGCAAGAGCTTTATGTCGCGGTATTAGAAGAAACTCTATCGCTGTGGAACTCTCATTTTGATAAAGCAACGGTGGCTGATGATCCAGCTGATGTGCTAGCAACATATATCGCTGAAAAAATGGAAGTGTCTCGCATTCACCCTTTAGCATCTAAAATATTTGCGATGGAAATTATCAACGGTGCGCAAAATTTAAGTGGCTATTTTGATGAAGAGCACGGCCGCTGGATGGCTGGACGCGTTGCGCTGATCAACGCATGGATAAGTGAAGGTAAACTGCAGCCACTTAACCCTGAGTATCTACTTTATACTATTTGGGCAAGCACCCAGCACTATGCCGATTTCTCCGCGCAAATCACTCGCCTGCGCGGTAAAAAAATGACCAAGGCAGACTTTGAAGAAGCGACAAAAGAAGTTGTTAAGCTTGTATTGGGCGGCTGTGGTTTAGCGGTGCCATCGCAATTTATGGAGTAGGGAATGATAGATAAAAAGAGCGCTGCAAACTATCCTCGAGACCTACTGGGTTATGGCCAAAATGTGCCTCACGCCAACTGGCCTGGTAATGCCAAAATCGCACTTCAGTTTGTTATCAATTACGAAGAAGGTGGCGAGAACTGCGTACTGCACGGTGACGAGTCATCTGAAGTTTTTCTTTCTGAAATTATCGGTGCGCAGGCATATCAAGATCGTCATCTTAGTATGGAGTCGATATATGAGTACGGTAGCCGAGCCGGCTTCTGGCGTCTGCACCGCTTGTTTACTCAGCACCAAATACCAGTAACCGTTTTTGGTGTTACCATGGCAATGCAGCGACATCCTGAAGCGGTAGAAGCCATGCAAAGTGCTGGGTGGGAGATAGCCTGCCACGGTATGCGCTGGGTTCACTACCAACACATGGATGAGCAGCAAGAGCGCAAAGAAATTGATGACGCTATTGTGCTTCATGAGCAGTTAACGGGCAAAAAGCCCGTTGGATGGTATACCGGGCGCACAAGTCCCAATACGCTAAAACTTATTGCAGAGCGGGACGATATTCTTTACTGCGCAGACTCGTATGCCGATGACTTACCGTATTTTGATAACCATTACAACAAGCCCTTGCTTATGGTGCCGTACACTCTTGATACCAACGACATGCGGTTTGCTTCTCCTCAAGGATTTAACAGTGGCGACCAATTTTTTACCTATCTAAAAGATGCCTTTGATGTGTTGCTTGAAGAGGGAGAGGACTCGCCTAAAATGTTATCTATCGGTTTGCACAACAGAATCATCGGTCGTCCGGCGAGGTTGGCTGCTCTGAAGCGTTTTATCGAATACGTAAAATCTCACGATAAGGTGTGGTTCGCAACAAGAGAAGAGATTGCCCGACATTGGCTAAACGAGCATCCTGACAAAGGGGCCGACAACATTGATTAATGCTCAGTTTATGTAAACGAATAACTGTATAGGCTTTGCGTAAATAGGCTACTATTAAGCTAATTGGCTAAATGCTAAATAGCGTTTTGCTAGTAATAATTTGTAAATACAAAAAAGGATTTCAGCATGAAACTCAAAACAATCGCGATAATTGTGGGCGCATTAGCACTTACAGCATGCTCTAAACTTTCTAAAGAAAATTACGACAAGCTAGAAATGGGCATGTCACAAAATGAAGTAGAAAGCGTTCTTGGCGGTGCGGACAATTGCTCAAAAACAATGGGGACAATGGCCTGTACTTGGGGGAATGAAGAGTCTAAATACGTCAAAATTGTATTCATGGGCGATAAGGCTATTACATTTAACTACAGCGGTCTTTAACTTATCTTTCGATAACCTACTTTCAAGTCGCGGTGAGCTTAAAGCGCTAGGGCACCCTTCGCATTCACCGCGATTTTCCTAAGTCTTACTTCAAATCTAGAATATATCTGAGTATAAACACGCCAGCTAATATATAGGTTAGCCAAGTCACTTCTCGGAACTTCCCAGTACCGACTTTAATGCCCACATAGGTAATGAAACCAAGGGCTATGCCCTCACTAATGCTAAACGTCAGTGGCATGGCGATAAGGGCAACAGACGCGGTGGCTAAGGCGCCGAGGTCGTCAAAGTCAAGCTGACGAATAGACTCCATCATTAAAATACCTACCATTAACAGGGCTGGCGTAGTCGCCATTAGTGGTATTACTTTCATAAGTGGGGTGAGAAACAGCGATAATACGAAGCAGGCCGATACCACCACGGCGGTAAGCCCAGTACGTCCGCCAGCTGACACGCCTGTAGCAGACTCAACATAGCTTGTAACCGGAGACGTTCCCACCATAGCCCCTACAACACTTGCAGATGCATCTGCCGTCATTGCTGGCCCAATTTTAGGTAATCTTCCGTCTTCAGCGAGCAAATTTGCTTTTCTAGATACACCTATTAGCGTGCCAATGGTATCAAACATATTAACGAACATAAGTGCGAAAATAAGGTCCCAGGTTTGCGCGAAGTGTTCTATGGGATACCAAAGGTCCATGGCAAAAAAGGTGTTAGATATTGGCTCAGGCATACCCACAATTGCTTGCGGTGTTTGCGTTAATGTGCCCGAGTCTGTGGGAATAAACGCACCAATAACCGTAAGGGTGATAATAGAAATGAGAATGCCGCCGGTCACTTTTTTTATCATTAGCACAATAGTAAAAATTATACCTAAAAGTGCTAGCAGAACCGCGGGTTCTGAAAGGTCGCCTAATTGAACAAATGTAGCTGGATTATCAACAATAAGCTCAGCGTTTTTTAAGCCAATAAAGGCTATAAATAGGCCTATTCCACACTGCACGCCTATTTTTAGTGAGGGTGGGATAGACTCCGCAATTTTGGTTCTCACACCGGTTAACGACAAAATTAAAAACAGAATGCCGTTATAAAACACGATACCAAGTGCGGCTTCCCAGGGCACCTCTCTTCCTAAACAGATGGTAAACGCAAAAAATGCATTCAAACCCATGCCTGGTGCTAGGGCGATAGGGTAATTAGTCATAAGTGCCATTAGCAAAGTACCTAAACAGGCAGCAATGGCTGTTACGGTAATAAGGCCCTCAATAGGCATTCCGCTCAACCCTAAAATGCCAGGGTTGACTACTAAAATATACGACATAGCAGCAAAGGTAGTGAGGCCGGCAATGATTTCTGTTTTTACGGTGGTGCCGTGCTGCTGAAGTTTGAAAAGCCGCTCTATGAGGTTGTTGAACATCTAGTCATCTCTATGTGTTGAGTCAGTGATTCGTTTTAAAATAGGAGGTATCTTTCTTTTTTCGCTAACGTTGCAAGCGCAGACATTCGTTAATACGTTGTCTATCCATTATCTGTAATCGCAAAGCAAGGCTAATTTCTGAAAGTACCTGCGTTAGCCATAAGCAATTAACTGACCAAGTAGTCAACGTTTTGGCGCGTTTCATGCTACGCTTTCTCTTATTCAGTTGCTTAATGTACTTGCTGCATCGCTAAATTATCAAGCTGTCTGTAACACACCGAACCTGTTTTGGTCGCTACAGTTGAGCTATAGGTGCGATCAAACGATACCTTTATAGCACTATTATGGCGCTGTGATGGCGCTATCACATGAAGCTGAGTTGCATAACAGTATCTTACGGAAGGCATCTTTTTCGCAGATGCATTGTGTGAAACAGCGGCACGAAAAATAGCACTATGGAAAACATAGCGCCAATATTATTGATAAAACTGCATTTGTGGTTAAATAAGAATACGGAAAGACGCAGAAAATTATCTCCAAATTAAGAGTGTATGCACCACTGTGGTTGGCTTGCCTTTATTTGGTGCAAAAGTGAGGTGCCATGTCGCTAATCGAAACAATTAAAAATATACCGAAGGCCGAACTTCACCTTCATATTGAAGGTAGTTTAACGCCTGAACTTATGTGGCAGCTTTCAGAGAAACACAGCATAGCGCTTCCTTATAACAGTGTGGAAGAAATAGCAGGTGCATATAATTTTTCAAATTTGCAAAGCTTTCTCGATCTCTATTACGCTGGCGCGGGCGTGCTGATTGATGAAGATGACTTTTATCAGCTGATGTGGGCGTATCTCAGCCGCTGCTCTGATGAAAATATCGTTCATACTGAAATAATGTTCGACCCACAAACGCACACTGAAAGAGGCGTTAGTTTTGACGTTTTCATGTCTGGCTTTTTACGTGCTATTGAAGACGCAGAGCGAGAATATGGTATTTCTAGTTATCTGATTATGTCGTTTTTGCGTCATTTGCCCGAATCTGATGCTTTTGAAACACTGGCTCAGGCTCAGCCCTACGCTGACAAAATTCATGCGATAGGTTTAGACAGTTCTGAATTAGGTCACCCGCCGTCAAAGTTCCAGCGAGTTTTTAGAAAGGTGAAAGAGCAGGGCTTTAAAATAGTGGCCCACACGGGTGAAGAGGGGCCGGCCTCTTACATTTGGGAAGCAATAAATCTGCTGGGTGTAGATAGAATTGACCATGGCGTGAGATGCCAGGAAGACCCGGCGCTCATGACGTACTTAAAAGAAAAGCAAATACCGCTAACAGTTTGTCCACTCAGTAATTTAAAGCTTTGCGTTATTGACGATATGGAACAACATAATATCTTGTCACTTTTAGAGGAAGGGCTTTTAGTTACTGTTAACTCTGACGATCCAACTTACTTTGGCGGTTTTCTAAATGATAATTTTATCGCATTGAGCCATTCTCTAGACATGAACAAAGAGCATGTAAAAGCGTTGGCAATGAATAGTTTCAAAGCGAGTTTCTTACCACAGTCAAAAAAGCAAGAGTACTGCAATCAAATTAGTGCAATGCTTTAACCCATAATTAAATGGTTTGTGTAAAGCTGGCTCAACGATAGTTGCAGGCAGTTAGTCTGCCTACAACTATCTGCTGAGGTATTTAAGATGATTTACTCAATAAGACGCCTTCATTTTTTTACGCTCTTTTCCATATGAGTAACAGTGGCTTCTATGACTGCATTGAGTTCAACAATTTCCTTGTTAACTTTATCCATTTGATTGTTTTTAGCGAGTAGCTCAATTTCAGACGCTTTTTCTCTCACCGCGTCAGCGCCCACATCTCCCGATAAGCCCTTTAACGAGTGACTTTGAAGCTGAACTTCTTCCACGTTCATAGTCTGAATAGCATTGGAAAGTTGCTGTTGTTTAAGGTGTATTTGATCAAGATACATACCCACAATTCTATTCAATAGGGTTTCATTTCCTCCTAGTCTTGCAAGGGCGGCTTCAACATTCCAAATGTTATGCAATTGTGTGTTCTTATCTATAGACATAAACTACTCCTCAACTCGCAACGTAAGCGCCGGATAAAGCACCACAGTTTTGTATTAGTTCTTTTCGGTTCGAGTTCCATTAAATACTCAAGTGTGCCGCATGTCGCGATAGGTATTCGACAAATTACCCAGTCAATAAGGTAAATGTGTGCAAGACCTATTACAACCTATACTAAAGTTTTATATAATCCGGCACATATAATGAAGTCTATGTAACCCGAACGTTATTTTTTGTATAGCAAGCTTCGGAGGTAATAAGGCCTTTATAGTCTTAGCAGCGCGTAAACTTTTATAAGAATGAACTTACACAGATTCTATTCACTATTCATGTTCCTTTTTAAAAGGCCACTTCCCAATTAAAGTCTTTATAAAAATATGTTAGAAAAAATCAAATCGCTGTCACAGTGTAAGGTGCTAATTGTTGATGATGAGCATGCAAGTAGAATTCTGCTCGAGTCGGTACTTGAACCTCATGTAGTTTGTGACACTGCAAGTAGCGGTAGGGAGGCCATAAGAAAATGCCGTCTTGAGGTTCCAGATTTGGTTCTTCTGGATATGAATATGCCCGATAAAAATGGATTAGAAGTTTGTCAGGCGCTTCGCGTGTCCCCAGAAACAGCCAATATTCCCATTATTTTTATTACCGCTACCATGGATATTCAGGTGGAAAATGCGTGTTGGGAAGTGGGCGCATCCGATTTTGTAATCAAACCAATTAACGCTTCCACCCTCACTCACCGTATTAAAACACACTTAGAAAATAAGACGCGCTTTGAGTATTTGCAGAGTATGATTTATCACGACCAGTTAACTGGTCTCTACAATCGCACTTATCTGGCAAAAGAAACGCCTCAAACGTTAAAGCAGGTTGCCAGAGATAAAGGTAGTGTTGGTGTTATTTTAGTCGATATCGACTTTTTCAAACCATTCAACGACAACTACGGGCATTTAGAGGGGGATATTTGCTTGCAGCGCGTGGCCGAAATTATTGAAAATACAGTTAAGCGCCCGAAAGATGCCGTAATTCGTTTTGGTGGCGAAGAGTTTTTAGTGGTGTTGCCGTACGCAGATTGGGATGGCGCTAAAGTGGTGTCACAAAATATTGTAAAAGCGGTGTACGACGCCAATATTCTTCACCAATATGGTGCTGAAGACCGAGTAACCATTAGCGCTGGCTATGCAGCAAATGATGCACTGGATATTATTAGCAGCTCGCTCTCAGGTGTTATTAAAGAGGCTGATATAGCGCTTTTTGATGCAAAAGATAACGGTAAAAATCGCGCCTGCGGTTTTACTAAGCGCTAAGTGGTGATAACGCTTTTTTAAATCATTCCGGATAAAAAACATTCGCTTCTATCCTATTGTTTAATATCAAACATTTACTTTTTTAAGTAATCTAAGTCGTATCAATCGTTGAATTAAAGCAGAGTTCGACACGCTTTAATTCAATACGCCTTTAAGAATTTGTTTTAGCAATTATTTTTCACCCCAACACAGGAAGGTGTTTTGGGGCAAGTTTTGGCATTGTCATTAGCGGTATGGGTGTTTAAAAGAGGTAGAAGGGATACTTAAATGATTTTTTATGACGAGCAATCTAATTTAAATGCGGTGTTGGGAGAGCGGTTGCAAGACACTTTTCAGAGCATTGTTAAAAGTGCTGCTAAAACAATGAGCGTTTTTCAATGTGTGCTCGTATGCCTGCACAAAGAGTCGGTAGAAGTTGTTGCTAAGGCTTCTTCAGCCCACGCTCCTTCATTTACAGTCATTCCCTCATTTGCTGGACATTTCTCTTATGAGAGTAGTGCGGCTGAAATTAGCGCCATTGATAGCAGTGCCATTGATAACAGCGCGATCATTGAACGTTATTTCCCTCAATCAAGCATTGCAGCTTCCTCTGTTTTCAAACAGTGGGCGAAAACTTACTTTGGCGCTAATACCTTTTTACGCGGAAAAGTTCATCGACTTGATGACAAATGCGTTTTCCTTGTTGCAATTAACGTAAATCCCGAACGCAAAGACGAGGGTGATAAGTTGGTTTTGCTTGATGAGTGGCTCGATACTGAGCTATCGAAATTTCAATTAGAGAAAGCCGAAAATAAGCAAAACACGCTGTATGAAAAGCTACAAAGTGTGGCCGACATTGGCACGTGGGAAGTTGAATTTGCCACCAATACCCTCACTTGGTCTTCGCAAACAAGAAAGATTCATGAGGTGGACAGTACCTTTAAGCCAACATTAGATTCGGCAATAAACTTCTACAAAGAGGGGTTCGACAGAGATGAAATTGCACGTATTGTTGCTAATACCATTGAAACTGGCGAGCCGTGGAGTTCCACTTTGCAACTTGTTTCGGCAAAGGGAAATATCGTTTGGATAGAAACCCACGGTATGGCTGAAATGCAAAACGGGGAGTGTTTGCGTTTATTTGGAACCTGTCAAAATGTAAACAAAGCCGTGAAACTGCGTATTGCTCTTGATGAGAAACGCCAAGAAGCCGAAGGTATTGCTGCCGAAAAAGGAGCCTTATTGTCTCGGGTAAGTCATGAGTTGAAAACGCCGTTAAACGGTATAACAGGCATGTTAGAGGCAATTAAAGGAGAGAATGAAGAGGCTAGGCGAATTAAAAAAGCAGAGTTTGCCTTGCGCAGTGCAAAACGCCTTAGTGCATTGATTAATGATGTGGTCGATTATACTAGCATTATCAAGCGTGACTTTACCCTCGATAGGGCTCCTTTTAACCTAAAATTATTATTCGAAGATATCGTGAGCGTGCTCAAAATGCGCTGTGAAGATCAAAACAGTCGCTTAACTGCTCACTATGCTTTCGACGCTACCACCGTAATTGAGGGCGACGCTGCCAGGCTAGCACAGATTATGAAAAATGTGGTGTCGCACCTTACTAAGTATGCACAAGACACAGAGATAGTGTTACATGTGGCTTTAAAGCACAGAGAAAATGGTGCCATGCTTACGGCCTCAGTAAGTGGCAAAAAGGTAGTGCTTGATGAAGACGCAGTTGCTCAATTATTCGAGCCGCTTGCAGGTACAAGAGCCCAAGCCTCTGAAGAGCTCAACGACAATGGTTTAGCACTTACGGCGGCAAAACAACTTGTATCAAAAATGAAGGGGGAGCTTACGGTTAGCTCAAACGACGATCAAGGAACCTGTTTTGATATTGTCATCCCTGTAGAGTCGGTTAAGCAATGTGATGGTTTAAATGAGGAAGTGTCTTTCACTCCGGAGCTATTAGAAGAAAAAATAAACATTCTTGTGGTCGACGATAACGACATTAATAGAATGGTACTTGAGTCTATGTTCGACGGATTACCGTTTACTGTGGATAGCGCTGAAAACGGCCAAATAGCAGTGGATAAGGCACGCTCAACATCTTACGACCTTATATTTATGGATTGTGCAATGCCTGTTTTAGACGGTATTGGGGCAACGAAAGTTATTCTTGCAGAAAAACTGCTTTCTGAAATTGGACGAATTGTCGCGGTAACGGCCAATACGTCAATAGAGGATAAAAAAGCCTGTTTGGGAGCCGGTATGTCGGGCTTTTTACCAAAACCTGTGGTGAAAAACGATGTGCTTTCTCATGTTAAGCAAACGCTAGTGAGTAAGCTAACGTTTACTTGAGGAATGAACAGGAGGCTACCGTCACTACTTAAGTGACGGTGGTGTGTCTTTTACAGTATCCCAATGCTCAATAATGTAATTAGTGAACTGAACGCCAACAAGGTAGGCGCTCTCAATAGCGCTTCTCATAGCAGCATAGCCCTCACCAGAGCTCTCATTTTCTAAATTTTGTGCTGCAGAAAGGCCTGGAGGCTGCATAGTGAAGTTACTTGCCGTGCGCAATATCACCATTCTGTTTTTATCTACTAAACCCGCATTGTGTAAGTAACTCATGCTCTGCAGTGTTGCAGAGTCTTCCATACCCGACGTCATGAAGTTGCCTTTAGAGCCGGTCCAATACGATACCCAGTTGTTTGCCCACTCGTTAAGTTTTTCGCCGTGCCAAAAGGTAGATGCAGAAAGGTGTGAGCCATAACTAACTGAAGGCTTTTTTAACGCATGTTCATAGCCTTGATACTTCGAGCGAAGCGTGTCCATAGCAGGAGTATTAGGCAGTTGTGTGTCTTTGGTTAAATCGTATGCCCATTTTGCTAGTTTTTGATTAAGTACAAACACCTCGCCATTTGGGCTTTTTTGAGTGTTTACTTTGTCTGCATTGGCATAAGGGCTATGAGTAAACAGCGGAAAATACCCCGTATCCCAATCCTCGGGTATTTCTCGCGCGTCAATTTGATGGGCTAAATCGCCATCTACTACATAATCTGTCCACACCGCACTTCCAATGGTGCTGTCGTAAGGATCTATGCCTGCAATGCCCGCTACAATCCAATAGGCCTGCGACAGGTCGAAGCGGTCGTCTAAACCCAGCGCCATAATGGCTGCCGATGCTTTTGCTATTCCCATACCCGTTACAATACCTATTATGCCTTTTTCTTCATTAGCAAAAATATCGTGGTGTCCGTGGGGCAATGGGTATCGAGTGTCCAGTGACTGTCTTTCACGCCAAAGTTGAAACTCTCCTGGTGTATCTTCGGTATCGTCACCAATTTCGAACATACTCACCACCACTACTTTTACCTTCATTTTGGTGAGTTGATTTGCTTTCTTGGAAAGATGCGTCTTTGTTGGCGAAGAGGGCTCGGTTGATGAAGAAAACTGTGTTTTTGTAGAAGACGGTTTTAACGAAGCACTAGTTGGATGGGCATTACTTGCTGAATAAACAGCAAAAGAAGAAATACTTAAGCTTAGTAAAAGCATGTTGCTTAGCGACGTTAACGGCTTGCAAAATATACGGAAATACATAAATGACTCCAAACAAAAAAGGTAAATCTGGCGAACCAGATTTACCTTTGATCTTAGCCTAAAGCTAGCGTAACACTAGCCTATCACTAGCCTAGAACTTGTACGCAAAGGTGGCGTTCCAGTGACGAGGTAACTCTGGTAATACAATTTGACTACCAAACAAGTCTGGGAAGTTAGCACGGAAATAACGCTCGTCGGTTAAGTTTTTAACCGTTACGTTGAACGACCAGTCTTCTGCCTGATAAGACAAACCGGCATTAACTAATGTGTACGCTGGCAGTGTTACCGCCGCAGAAAAGCCAGAAGCCACTTCTTCTACATCTACCACGCTCACGTTAGCAGCATATCCATTTTGGAAGTCGTAGGTAGCGGTGAGGGTATAAATATTTTCAGGAATACCCGCTTTGCGACCGTCGGAGTTGGCAAATCCTTCACCAATCAAGTTAAGGCCAATGACGTTACCACCAAAAACCAATGACGGATCGGTAAGATTAACTAAATCTTCAGCGCCTAAAAATCCAAACTGGTTACCATTTTCCAGTGCGGTAAGGTTAATAACTTCAATGTTTGTGTAGCCTGCAGATACTACTAAGTTATCGTTTACTACCCAGCGAAGTTCAAATTCAATACCTTCGTTATTGGTGGTGTTGTTTGTTACCACGTTTTGAGTATTAAAGTCGGTACGCTCTTGTTCAAACGCCGATAGCGCGAAATATAAGGTGTCGTCTAATAGCGATCCCTTCACCCCGTATTCAATCAGTTCTGAGGTATCAAAAGCACCGCTTGAACCTGGTTGGTTCAGCTGACCTACACCCTGTCTCTTATACACATCTCCGAGCCCACGAGACAGGCAGAAATCTCG
>OJFL01000487.1_pt1 | contig 20376 bp, 18 predicted proteins | sample 1594131 | NCBI WGS metagenome assembly OJFL01 (sample SAMN05416782, study PRJEB24817) | seawater metagenome | isolation source: Sea water | place: Canada:Atlantic | collected 2013-07 | reverse complement strand
CTACACACTGCATATCGTCGGCAGCGTCAGATGTGTATAAGAGACAGATCCTAGATGAAGGTCCTCACAGTTCCATTGGCATAAGATAACCCATTGATTTATATTAAATTTTTAAAAAAAATCATACCGACGCAACATTTGAATTCAACTCTTATATAAGATATAAGAGTTGATTTTGAGTGAATCTGCAGGTTTAACGTTACATCAGATTTTTCTTGTGAGGCATTTGAAGGCTGGGGGCGTAACAGCCTTTGTAACTGAGGGAACGCGGTTAAATAATGAATTTTGGTTGATTTGCTTGGGTGGTCACTAAAATTCAGATCTGGTTGGAAATTCATGTGCTGCTTATTTGGCATCACAATTGCAGTCTATTAGGTGTTACTGAAGCTACGCACGGGACTTTAAAAAACCAACTCGGCAGGCTCATAGCACGTGGTTGATCCCTCTAGTTTTAATCCAGCGGTGCACTCATGGTTACTAAGCCACTGCTGATGGTTAAAAAAATAATTGCTACAATTTGAATTGTGGTTAACCCCTCATTAAAGAATCGTCTTGAAATCATATGGCTCACGATTATTTCATTAAGGCGAAGGTCTGCACGTGCACTAAAGGTTCAATGGCCATAACAGTGAACCACCCTATAGAGGTACAGGCCCCGGAAGTTCCAACATATGTCAAATATCGCCACTGCTTGCAAATGCGCGACATCAGGCCTTTCTTATACTTGATAAAATACGTTGCCATTAGGACCGTTTGAAGCAGTTGAGCAAGGATGAATGTCAATGCAGCAGCGGTTAAATAGTCAGAGCTTAGTGATGTCGTTGTGTTGCGTGACGAATTGACTGGGGACTAGAGCCTAGCAGCGTGATTGGAATGCATAACCACATGCTGGAGCCATATTTTCTCTTTCGTCTCTTAGCCTCGCCCAACAAATGGCATTTTGGTAGCCATGATGGTCATAAACTGAACATTCGTATCAAGCGGTAAATTCGCCATATACAATGCTGCAGTAGCAACCTCATTAACATTCATCATGCTCTCTGCCTTGATGATCCCGTCAGCTTGTGGCACACCAGTAGCCATTTTCGCGGCAAGTTCGGTCATCGCGTTGCCGATATCTATTTGGCTGCACGCAATGTCGTATTTGCGCCCGTCCAATGAGGCCGATTTTGTAAGGCCGGTGACTGCGTGCTTAGTCGCTGTATAAGGTATGGAGTTTGGTCGAGGTGCGTGGGCAGATATCGAACCATTGTTAATGATACGACCACCGATGGGTTTTTGCTCTTTCATAAGGTTGAAGGCTTCACGTATGCAATAAAACATCCCATTGAAGTTAACATTTACAATCGTCGTCCACTGTTCGTCAGTGAGATCCTCAAGTTGAACAGGAGGAGCATTCATCCCTGCATTATTGAACAAAACGTCAAGCCGTTTGTGATTATTTTTTACTTCTTCAAATAAAGCGCGTACTGCATTGGGGTCGGCGACGTCGGTGGAAATGGCGGTTGCATTGTTTCTTGAGGCTCCAGCTAGTGATATTGTTTCAAGTAAAGCCTCCTCTCTTCTACCGGCAAGCGTGACGATAAAACCATTAGAGAGAAACTCTAGTGCGACGGCTCTACCAATCCCACTTCCAGCGCCAGTGACGATAGCCACTTTCCCGTTTGTAGACATTCATAACTCCTTGTACAAGATTACGGTTTTTCGTTTACGATGAGGAACTTTAACATGTATATTTGACATGGTAATTGTTGGCGCAACATGATGAGTAAACTTGAATATATGTTGCAGTGAATCTATAAGGCAATGGTGTGATTTTCCGCTCATGACTGTAAAAGACCCATTTCATTTGGCGTTTCCTACGCACTCGCTTTTGGAAGCGCGTCGATTTTATGTGGGTATTTTGGGGTGTGTGGAGGGTAGGTCTAGTGAGGAATGGGTAGACTTTAATTTTTATGGACATCAAGTGGTCGCGCATTTGGTGACCGGGTATCGTGCGACTAATGACGCAAGTGTGGTCGACGGGGATGATGTGCCAGTTCGACATTTTGGGATCGTGATGAACATGGAAAATTGGCACGAATTAGCCAATAAATTAAAACAAGCTGAGGTTCAATTTTTAGTTGAACCTCATGTTCGGTTTGAAGGCCTTTCTGGAGAGCAGGCAACTATGTTCTTAAGGGACTTTAGTGGCAACGCTCTTGAGTTTAAAGCTTTTAAAGATCAATCTAGATTGTTTGCTAAATAAGTATAGTTAAGAAGTATTCATTTTGATATTTGGGAGTTTATTGCCTTGGAAATCTGGACTTACCTAGTAGGACTTTTTAGCGGGGGCATGGATTGGCGCCTTCAGGTGTTCGTTGTTGTGTTGGTTACACTCACTGTAGGTATTTTTGTTCGGAAGTTGATCCTAAAGTTGAGTGGTAGGTCTCGGTTAACTGATAATGTGTTGGACGATGCGTTCTTCGATTCTTTGGTCATGCCCGCTAGGGGCTTGGTATGGGTGTTAGGCTTATCGAGTGCAGCGCAACTCGTTGCTGCACATTCCGAATCTATTATCTTTCAATCCGTAGGGACGATCAGGAACATCGCTATAGTCTTGATGCTGACTTGGTTTCTCCAGAGGTTTATTCGTAGCTATATCGCCTTATTCATTGAAGCCAAGACGGCTAAGGGGGAGGCCGTAGATACAACGCTTGTTTATGGTTTGGGGAAATTGTTACGAGGGACCGTGGCGATTACGACCTCCCTTATAGTCCTTCAAAATTTGGGAGTGAATATTAGTGGGTTACTCGCTTTTGGTGGTGTTGGGGGGATCGCGATAGGACTGGCCGCTCAGGATGTCTGTAAAAATATGTTTGGGGGGTTTACAATTTATTTCGACCGGCCTTTTTCGGTCGGAGACTGGATACGATCACCAGATCGCGAGATTGAGGGTAAGGTTGAGCAAATTGGATGGCGTGTCACGGCTATACGTACCTTCAATAAGCGTTTGCTATACGTGCCGAACTCAGTCTTTACAACAATTGCATTGGAGAATCCGTCACGCATGTCCCATCGTCGAATCTACGAGCACATCGGTGTGCGTTATGACGACATTTCGGTGCTTCCAAAAATTTTGGATGATGTTAAAACTTATCTCAAACAGCATCCGGATATAGATCAATCTCAAACGCTAATGGTGAATCTAAATGAGTTTTCGGACTCCTCGGTCAATTTTTTCATCTATGTTTTGACGCGCACTACCGTGTGGGCGGAATACCACGAGGTTAAGGAGCGAGTAATGTTTGAAATTAGTGAAATTATTGCTAGTAATAATGCAGAGATCGCATTTCCCACGAGGACACTTCATATCAAAAATGAAATGGCTATTAAAGGCTTGGAGTAAATCGAAATTTATAACGATGTTACTCCTGAACGCTTCTCACAAGCGGTTACAAACGGTTCCTGAGCAGTTGCTGCATTTAAGAATAAAGTGTCATCATCTCCAGACAATACTATTTAGATGTTCTGAGATTTTTAGCTAGTAGGCTGTGGTCGCAAACTCGAATAAGATCCGTCCATCCGCCATGACACATGGATGTAGCAGTAATTTTAAAATATCAGCTGAAAAAATAGTATATTCAAACTATTGGGTTAATGCCGTTAGCCACGCTATTTATTGAGGCCGATGCGGTGCTTTCAGTTGATCATGGTCAGGGGGGGCATGTAAATGAAACGCCAGTCGCATCCGGTACGTTTTTTATGGGGGCAATTTTTGTTTCCCTAAACTTGCATGCACCAATAATGCAAGTTCGCACTATTTTTATTAATTTTAATGGCACAGAACTAATTAACGAGCCCATTTATGCCAATGTTTATTAGTATTTAATTTGGTCTTCTGGGGTCGATAATGGTACAACGACGAATAGTTCGCCCTTCTTTAGCCGCATCATAACTCTCGACTTTATGCATAAGGCAACGATTATCCCAAGCGAGAAAATCTCCTTTTTTCCACTTATGCTTGTATGTTAAATCATCATGAACTATTAACTGGTTTAGTTCATCAATCCATTCTCTACCAGTTGCATAGGGCAACCCAACGATGTGTTCCGCATGATCCCCTAGGAATACGGATTTTTTATGTGTGTCTGGATGTGTTCTGAAAATGGGATGATCAACTGTCGGCGTGGAATCACGCTGTTCATTGGTCATGGGTTCATGAGCGTGCCGACGGGTTCTTGAGAAGTGCAGGCTATGCGCGGCTCGTTTATCTTTTAACTTTTTTTTCCACTCTTTGGAAAGTCGAGCGTATGCACCATACATATCTGAAAAGTGGGTATCTCCGCCCTTAGACGTGGCTAGCTCACAGAAGATAATAGTCGCTTGACCCGTATACTTTTCCCAAGATGCATCAGTGTGCCAAACGTGCGTTCCTTGATCAGGAAAAATGCCGTTGGGCTTCTCATGTTCACCAATATTGGATAATCTATACAGCTCTGGATGCGCCGATTCATGGTACTGATTCATAATGTGGATTTGCAATTTCCCGAAGCTTTGACCGAACTGAACATGTGAAGCTGCGGATAGCTTTTGTTGTCCAAAATATAGCACTTGGTACTCAAGGAAAAGATCTTGAATCTCCCGAAGGACATCTTCGTCTGGCGTTGTGGATAGATCCAGCCCTATAATTTCAATTCCGAAATTCTCTGTTAATTGTCGGGTCTTTAATGACATTTATTTATCCTCAATGGTTAATATCTGCCGACATCATGATCTCAATTAAGTTAGTTTTATTACTTCGGGTTGCGCGCGCAATGGCACCGTTTAAATCGGCAGGATCATGTATGCGAATTGCAGGTACTCCCATAGATTCGGCGAGCTGCACGTAATCTATTGTTGGATTGGTAAGGTCCATGCCTATGTATTTGTCCGTTCCACGGAAAGACATTAGTCGCTGCTTGATTATTTTATATCCGTGATTATTGGGTATTACATAGGTAATGGGTCGCTTCAGGTGAGCCGCAGTCCATAATGCTTGGATGCTGTACATGGAGCTTCCGTCTCCGACTAACGCCACGATAGGTCGGTCAGGAAGCGCCAGCGAGACGCCAATCGCACCCGCCATGGCAAACCCAATGCCGCCTGAAGCAAGCCCAAAAAAGCCTTGATGGTCCTTAAGCGTCAGGTAGTCGAGTAATCTTGCTGACGTGCTTAGTGCCTCTTCAAGGACGACGCAATCTTCTGGGATCGACCTAACTAACTCCATCAAAAGTTTTACTGAATTAATGGGTTTGACGCTATCGAAAACGCCCGCCTCGGCGATTCTTTTTACTCGTTGCGTTGACCAGTTTCTATTTCTAATTTCAGATATGCGTTCTGAGGCTTTAGATTTTTGGTCATTATCCATTGTGCTTTTTAGTAGGCTGGTAAGAGCTATTGCAGTTTCTTTCACGTGAGCTCGAATTGCTAATTCAGCAGGGTAGTTTTTTCCTAACTCCCAATCTCGCTCCCCAATCTGTACTACTTTAATGTGGTTTGGTAGAGGGTCAATCGTACTGAAAACCGACATTCTGAGGACGTCGGACCCCAAAAAGATAACAAGGTCATGTGTCTCCAGTTGTTGTCGACATATAGATTGATTACGTGAGAGTGCACCTAGAAATGCGGGGTGTTCACTTTTGAACTGTGCAGAGTAAGGCACGGTTTGCTGGAAGACGGCGGCTCCAATGGTCATAGCCAATTCACCAGCCTCATCTAATGCATTTGTTGATGCGACTTCGTGGCCGGCAACTATGGCAGGATTTTTGGCTTCCAAGATGACTTTTGACAGCTCATTGAGTGTTTCTAAATTAGGCAGGACTTGCGTATTTACTCGCGTCGGTTTACCTATTTCAATATCTGCAGTTGCATCCAACACATCTCCGGGTAAGCTTAAAAACACTGGTCCCATGGGAGGGGTGAGTGCTATCTTTACCGCGCGATGGATGATACGTGGCAAATCTTGAATTCTTGTGCACTCAATGGCCCATTTTACGAGCGGTTGAGCAATCGGAACTAGAGGGTCGTAGAGCATAGGCTCAGTAAGTCCGTGTCCCTGTTCTTGCTGCCCTGCCGTGATTAGCACAGGCGACCCATAAAATTTCGCGTTGTATATTGAGCCCATTGCATTACCAAGACCAGGGGCAACGTGGACATTGGCGACAGCAATTTTCCCTGATGCCCGCGCATAACCATCAGCCATGGCAACAACAATACTTTCTTGTAAACCCAGAATGTACTCAATATTACTTTGTTTACCCAGCGCCTCCATGATGGCTAATTCGGTTGTGCCTGGATTTCCAAAAAGATAATTGACGTCTTCTGAGGATAAGCAATCTAGAAAAGCGTCATACCCTTTAATCGTCATTGCGTCTCCCGGATCTTAGCGTGTCGTTACAAAAATATTGATTTCAGATAAGCTGTGATTTAAAGATATTAGCCCATCTCTATGTATAAATCTTGTGAATGTGTCTAGGCCTGAACGATCGGTTTCTCTTAGGAAACGATTTTTTAATTGAGGGTGGAAATTTGCAGTATGGCTAACTGCTGAGCGCTGAGAGTATATTTTTACCCTAATTTTTTGGACAGATAATTTTTATTTTTTCCAGCCATCTCTGAGTGTCACTGTCCGGTTAAATACTAGATTTTTTGCGGTACTTGATGTGTCTGCTGTGAAGTAGCCATGTCGTTCAAATTGAAAACAGTCGCCGGTTTTGCCTTCTGCAGTTGACTTCTCGACTTGTGCTTCAATAATTTTTCTAGAATTTGGATTTAAGTCGTTGATGAAGTCTCCATTTTTGCCAGGCTGCTCCGCTGAGAACAGACGGTCATAAAGTACGATATTAGCTTTGATCGACGAGTTAGCATCTACCCAGTGAATATTTCCTTTGACCTTGTAGTTGTCTGCGCCCTCGGTTCCAGACTTGGAATCTGCAAAATATTCGCAAAAAACTGTTGTAACCACGCCTAGTTCATCTGTATCAAAGCCCGTACATTTCACAACATAGCCATAACGCAAACGAACGGTATTCCCAATAAATAATCGAAAATATCCTTTGGGAGGGCTTTCTGAGAAGTCTTCCCGCTCTATCCAAATTTCCCTAGAGAGCGAAACGTCTCGCGACCCAAGCTCTTTCCGTTGTGGATGGTTGGGAGCGTGACATATTTCCGTATGGTCCTTTTCGAAATTTTCAATGATTAACTTGATTGGATTGAGGACGGCAATTTTACGAAGTGATGATTCGTTCAGAGTTTCACGCATACAATCTTCAAGAATCGAATAATCAATCCATGAGTCAGATTTAGATACTCCAATTCGATCTGTGAATAGGTGTAGGCCTTGGGGAGGATATCCCCGACGACGGGCCCCTACTAAGGTTGGCATTCGAGGGTCGTCCCAGCCATCTACATATTTTTCTTTGACAAGTTGGATTAACTTTCTCTTCGAGAGCACAACATGAGAAAGATTCAGTCGAGCGAATTCTACTTGCTGTGGCAAGGGCTCTTGGAGAAACCCCAGTTTTAATAATTTGTGGTTGAGCCAGTCGTATAGTGGTCGATGATCTTCAAACTCAAGCGTGCAAATTGAATGTGAGATATTTTCGAGAGAATCCGATAGGCCATGAGTGAAATCATAGCTCGGATAAATCGGCCATGAATTACCCGTTCTGTGATGTGTCGTGTGCTTGATTCTGTAGGCTACTGGATCTCTAAGGTTGATGTTGGGGCTTGCCATATCTATTTTTAATCTGAGCACATACATTCCATCGGCATGTTTGCCGTCTCTCATTTCTTGAAATAGCACTAAATTTTCGTTTATTGATCTAGTCCGAAATGGACTATTTTTCCCGACTTCGGTAAGTGTCCCGCGGTATTCCCGCATTTTATCCGCGCTAAGTGAGTCGACATAGGCTAATTCTGCATCAATTAACGCAATGGCAAATTGGTATAGTTGGTCAAAATAATCTGACGAGAAGTATTCATTTTTTGCCCAATCAAACCCAAGCCACTTTACGGAGTCTCGAATTGAATCTACGTATTCACTGTCCTCGGTTGATGGGTTCGTATCATCAAACCTCAAATGACAGATGCCGCCATATTCATTGGCGAGACCAAAGTTTAAGCAGATTGACTTCGCATGTCCGATGTGCAAATAACCATTGGGCTCGGGGGGGAAGCGTGTCCGTATTTTTGCCGGATCCATATCGGCAGTTTGTTGTTCAGATCGGACTCCAGGCTTTCCGCGCCAACGACGTCCTTTAAAAGCATCAGCTTTGAGATCATTGTCTATGATTGATTTAATGAAGTTGCTGCCGGAGGGTGCTGTTTTATCTTTCACTATTTTCCAATAATCGTTTGGATTGCAAGGATTAGGTCAGTAACTTATTCCAACAATGATGATGATAAAGCCACAATAATTTTCAGGATGTGAATTCTACCTTAGTTGCTTACAATTCGGTGGCTGAACCGTGGGCCTCTTAATTGGATGCTTGCATCAGTTGCATCAAACCTCTTTAAATAAGCCCCTTAGCTCTAGGCTGGAATATCTGGCAATATGCCTAGACAATACATCGCTTATGAACTTCATCTTATAGTCAGTTGGAGACGTTGTAGAACAAGGGGGATAATTTTGGTTAGCGTTATATTTTATGATTGCATAAATGTCTTTAAACATAGGTATGCAGTGTCTGACGCTTTATGAGTTTGGCTGCAGAAATTCTAGCTATTCTCGTATCGAAAGGTCGCTTCTCCATAAGTTCGCTTGCGCAGCGGCTTGGAATTAACTCGGCTTCACTTGAAGTTGAGATTGATCGAATTAATGAGGATATGAAATTTATTGGGCAATTTGACGATGACATGGTTGAATTTAACCAGGTGTCAGAGTTGTTGTGCGCTGAAAAGATTCGCGCCGAGCTTGGGGTTTTTTCTGATCGATTTATTCTTAATGTTGTTCCGGAGACGGGCTCAACTAATGATGATTTATTGGATGTTATTCGATCGGGCTCTGCCCAGGACCGATACATTCGAATTGCGGAAAATCAAAGTGCAGGGCGCGGCACGAAAGGTCGGGCTTGGCTGTCAATTCCTGGAGGGTCATTAACATTTTCAATTTTGCGTAGCATTTCTTCCAAGGATACGAAGAAGGGCATTTCGACTTTGCCGCTGATGGTCGGCTTGTCAATCGTCCGTTCGTTAAACGCTATTGCTAATATTGATTGCCAATTAAAATGGCCAAATGATGTTTTATTTCATGGCAAGAAATTGGCGGGTGTGTTGATTGAGTCTGTCTCAGTGAGTGGTCAGCACCATGTGGTCATCGGGGTCGGTATTAATATTTGTATTCCAAAAATATTGATGAATGAGGTTGATCAACCCATTGCAGATTTATATGGTTTGGGGTTAAGTATTGATCGAAATGTACTTCTCGGAAAAATTATTGTAGAGATGGATGGGATGCTAGAGCGTTATTTCACCGATGGTTTTGATTATTTTCGTCAGGAGTGGTGTCAATTGCACGCATACCAAAATCAGAGGGTATGTTTTGTTCTGCCCGATGGGCAAAAACTTGATGGTGACATTTTAGATGTTGATGCTGGCGGGGCTCTGGTTTTGAGGGTTGCTGGAGAAGTAAAACGTTTTATTTCTGGCGAAATTCGAATTAACGTTTAACCCTCATCGGTTATAGTCTATGAATATTAAGTTAAGAGGATGTAAAGCTGGTCATGATATTGGTAGTTGATATTGGTAACACACAAGTGAAGTGGGCAACGACTGAGGGTGACGGATGGGTAGTTCAAGGACAGTGTCCCCTAAAAGCAATTGATAGGTTGGCCTTATATTGGTCCGATCTTTCTGCGCCTACGAAGATCGTTATTTCGAACGTAGCCGGATCCAAGGTCGCATCGGCTGTAGACTCAGCCATGTCTTTTTGGAATGTTCTCCCGTATTGGGTCGAGGCCAACAAGGAACAGTGCGGTGTTAAGAATTCTTATTTGATCCCGCATCATTTGGGCTCAGACCGCTGGGCGGCAGTTATTGGTGCTAAATCATTAAATCTAGGTAATGTTGTTGCAGTGTGCGCAGGCACGGCAACTACGATACATGGCTTAACCAGCGAGGGTGTTTTTCTTGGGGGTCTGATTATCCCTGGGTATGATTTAGCACATCGATCGCTTAGTTCAAGTACCGCTAAGTTAACTGAAGCCGAAGGCAGCTTCAGTAGGTTTCCTGTTTCTACTCGAGACGCAATCACTTCGGGTGTAATAAGGGCAACCTGTAAAACAGTGGAGTCCTTCTGTGATGATATGGAAGCTGAAGGATATGGAAATGTTCAAATTGTATTGTCTGGTGGGGCTGCTTTTAAGTTGAAGAATGCTTTTGTAAGGCCAATCATAAATAGAGAAGATTTGATTTTTCTGGGTCTCTTAAAAATAGCGCTCAGTCTATAGGGGGAGACTAATGATGATCTTAAATGTGCGTGGGCTAGGGGAAATAATTCAGCATGGCTAGGAATTTAGGTTATTTTTTGATTGTACTGAATCTGCTGATAGTGGTTTATGTGTTCTATTTGAAACCTCTATCTGAAATTGATCCCATTCCAGAGCAAAGTGAAGTTTATCCTGAGCGCATAAAAATTATGAAGGGATTAGAGAGCGATTCTAAGGAGGGGTTAGCCTCTGAAGAAAATAATAGCCCGATTTAAAGGGCTTAAATGGATAGTCTCCGGAGAATGGGAAGGGTCAGGCGGCAGGAATTCTTTGTTGTATATTACTTTGAGGAAAGTTCTACTGAAGCGGCTAGCAAAGTTTTGGTGTATTGATGAGCTGGTCGTTCAAAGATTCTCTCAACCGAACCTTCCTCGACTATCTTACCTTCTTTCATGACCATGACTCGATGCGCAAGTGCCTTGACGACATTTAAGTCATGACTGATAAATAAGTAAGAAATCGCATACTTCTTCTGTAATTCGCGGAGTAGTTCGATGATTTGCGCTTGTATCGATAGATCTAGTGCCGAAGTTGGTTCGTCTAGCACGATAAACTTTGGTTTGAGCGCGATTGCTCTAGCTATCGATATTCGTTGTCGTTGACCACCAGAAAATTCATGCGGATACCGATGCCGCATTTCCGCAGCTAATCCAACTTCTGCGAGCGCATTTTCGATCATTCGCTCAAGTGCATCTGGAGTCTTTGAAAGCCCATGAAGTACTAGTCCTTCCGAAATGATCTGACCGATCGTCATTCTAGGGCTGAGACTTCCGAAGGGATCTTGGAAGACTATTTGTGCATTTTTACGGTATGGTTTTAATGCTCTTTGAGTGAGTTGGTCAATTTTTTGCTTCGCAATATTAATGTTCCCACTGCTATCAATTAACCTCAAACAAGCCATTCCTAGAGAGCTTTTCCCTGACCCGCTCTCTCCGACGAGTCCTAGTGTCTCTCCAGTTTTGATCGCAAAGTTTACATCATCTACAGCCTTGATATAACCAACGGATTTTCGGAAAAGCCCACGTTTTATTGGAAACCAAACACGAAGACTTTCGACGCAGACCACTTCAGCCGCAGCGGGAGAGATAGGTTCAGGATGGCCGGATGGTTTTGAGTTTATTAGTGTTCTGGTGTAATTATGTTGGGGGTTCGAAAACGTAGCTTCAACTGTTCCTGACTCTACGATTTCTCCTTGTTTCATGACATACACGCGGCTTGCCATTTTTGAGACTACCCTTAAATCGTGGGTAATTAGCAGTATCGCCATTCCGAGTTGTTGTTGTAATGATTGCAATAGTTCGAGAAGTTGCGCTTGTACAGTGACATCAACGGCGGTAGTGGGTTCATCCGCAATTAAAAGATCTGGTTTGTTGGCTAGCGCCATTGCAATCATCACCCGTTGTCTTTGTCCGCCTGATAATTGGTGTGGGTAGGACTCTAGCCGTTCGCTAGGGTTTGGTATTTTGACTAGTTCAAGTAGCTCAATTACTCTCCCCCTTGCTTGGTGTTTGTTTAGTTTTTCGTGAAGGAATAAAACTTCGCCAATTTGCTTCTCTACGGTATGCAATGGGTTTAGAGACGTCATTGGCTCTTGAAATATCATTGATATTCTATTGCCTCTAATGGATCTAAGTGTTTTCTCTGATGCCTGCACAAGTTCAAGACTATCGAAGCGGATTGAGCTACTTTGAGAATGTTGTGCAGTTGGATAGGGGAGCAGTTGAAGTGCAGACAGCGCGGTGACTGACTTGCCTGATCCGCTTTCTCCAATGAGGGCGACCGTCTCACCAGCATAGACCTCAAGGGAAACATTTTTTGCTGCGATAGTGTGCGTCTCTCCTTGGTGGAACGAGACGTCGAGATTGCTTATGCTGAGCAGAGGTGATGTCATAAGTAAGAAGTTTTTTCTGTGTTTACCTATTGGTAAAGAGTTTTCTAGGATCAAATGCATCTCTTACTGCTTCACCAATGAATATCAGCAGACTGAGCATGATGGCGATCGCAAAGAATCCCGTTAAGGCCAGCCATGGTGCCTGGAAGTTTGCTTTTCCTTGGGCTAAGAGTTCACCTAAAGACGCAGAGCCTGCAGGCAATCCGATTCCTAGAAAGTCTAATGAGGTTAGGACTGTGACGGACCCAGCCAAGGTGAACGGCATAAAGGCCATTGTTGCCACCAAGGCATTGGGGAGCACATGACGGATCATGATCTTAAAATCACCCAAGCCAAGTGCTCTGGCGGCTCTAACGTAATCAAAATTTCTAGCTCTTAAAAACTCAGCCCTAACGACGCCAACGAATCCCATCCAACTAAATAAAAGAAGCAGGCCGAGTAGCCACCAAAAATTCGGTTCAATGATGCTGGATAAAATGATCAATAAGTATAGCGTGGGCATTCCAGACCAGATCTCAATAAAGCGTTGTCCGATCAGATCGATCCAACCCCCAAAATAACCTTGAAGCGCACCGGCAAATACGCCAATAACAGCGCTGATAATCGTTAATGTGAAACCGAAAATAACGGATATCCGAAATCCATAAATCACTCGGGCAAGAACATCCCGAGCTTGGTCATCGGTCCCCAGAATATGCGTCGAGTCGGGTGCTGAGGGAGCAGGCATGGTTAGATCCCAAGATACGGTCTGATGATCGAAGGGGATTAGGGGTTTAATAATCCATCCATCAGCTTTTATCTTTTTAATGATGTAAGGGTCCGTGTAATCGGCCTCTGTTTCAAATGTTCCTCCAAATTCGGTTTCCTGATATTTTTTGAATAAAGGAAAAAATATCTCTCCTTGATATGACACCGCAATGGGCTTGTCGTTAGCAATGAATTCCGCAGGTAGAGTTAGTATAAGGAGGGTTAGAAAAATCCAAAATGACACGTAGCCGCGCTTACTTTTTCGAAAGTTTTCAAGCCGTCTTAACGTTATGGGGTTGGTTATAGTCATCTCTTTTTAATTGTTAAGCCCTTAGCTAGGACTGGCCCTCGAAATCTATGCGAGGGTCAATAACCATATACATGACGTCCCCAATTAGATTCATGACTAGACCGAGCAAGGAAAAAAAGAACAATGATCCAAACATTAATGGGTAATCCCGACTGAACGCGGCTTCAAAGCCGAGCAGTCCTAAGCCATCGAGGGAAAATATGATTTCGATAAGTAATGATCCCGTGAAAAGAATGCTGACTAATGCAGAAGGAAATCCGGCGATGACAATCAACATCGCATTTCTGAAAACGTGACCATAGAGTACGCGTTTTTCTGTTAAGCCTTTTGCTCTTGCTGTCAGGACGTATTGTTGATGAATTTGATCCATAAATGAATTTTTAGTGAGCATCGTGAGCCCTGCGAAGCCACCAATGACCATAGAAATAATAGGAAGTGCTAGATGCCAGAAATAGTCTTTTATACAGCTGATGTTGACTGCGCATTCAAAGGTCCCAGTTCCTAAAAACTCCTCGGACTGAAGGCCCCTTAGGGGGAACCAGTCTAGGTAGCTCCCACCGGCAAAAATAACCATCATGAACACGGCAAATAAAAAACCGGGGATCGCTGTTCCTATAATAATTGCAAAACTTGAGATCATGTCAAATTGGCTTCCGTCCGCAACTGCTTTTCTAATGCCGAGTGGAATTGAGATGAGGTAAACGATGAGTGTTGTCCAAAGCCCTAGGGAAATTGAGACGGGCAGCTTTTCAAGGACCAAATCGACGACATCTGTATCTCGGTAAAAGCTTTTGCCAAAGTCGAAGACTAGATAGTCTGACATCATTTTTAAGAACCGTTCATGTACGGGTTTATCAAAGCCAAAACGAACCTCAAGCTCCTTGATAAATTCTGGATCTAACCCTTGAGCGCCACGATACGGCGTTGAAGAGCTACTCTCCCCTCGGGTCGAAGAGGTGACACTGTTTAATGTTTCTTGACTCCCTGTTTTTGTCACCCTCTCGGTAATTGCATTGGCGTGGCCAGATAGTTGAGCGATCGCTTGTTCTACGGGGCCACCAGGAGCGGTTTGTATTACTAAAAAATTAGTCAACATAATTCCCAGCAGCGTTGGGATTATAAGGAGTAATCTTCTGAAAATATAAGGTGTCACGATTTGTTTCGTTGGATACGTTTGAACGCGAAAACACTGAGTATGACGAATAATACAATTAAGCCATAATTGAGCCAACTAGCATTTATTTCATCATTTTGTGTGATGCTCTGTGCGGCCAGTTGGTCCGCCTTTTGGGGGTCAAGCCACCATAGATTAGTGGATGTTCCTGTCTTGGGAGTCACTTCGGGTAATCCAAATTTATTCCAAAACAAAATTCGTTGCGAGGTTAGGTGCCATTGAGGGATTACATAATGACCAGCTAATAAAAGTCTATCAAGCGCTCGAGTATGCGCAACGAGTTCTTCTCTAGATTTCGCTTGAACCAAGGCGCTAACTAGCTCATCAACTACGGGATCTTTTACTCCGGCATAATTGCTTGCTGCTGGCGAATCTGCGGAAGCAGAGGACCATTGGCCAAATTGTTCGTTTCCTGGTGACTCGGATGAACCCCAACCCGAGACGATCATGTCGTAGTCAAAATTACGCACTCGGTTTATGTATTGAGTCTGGTCAACTCTTCTAACTCTAACGTCGATTCCTAACTTCGTGAGATTGCGAACGAATGGTAGTGCGATACGTTCGAAGCCTTCACTATAAAGCAGAATTTCAAAAACAAATGGTTCATCGGTTTCGTTTTTTGTTAGAACCATGCCCTTAACTTGCCATCCTGCTTCGGCGAGCAGCTGTTGAGCGACTGCTAAGTTGTCTCGCGGCCAGCCTAAACCATCCGTTTGTGGAACGTCATGAGGTTTTGAGAAGATGTCACTGGGTATCAAGCTTTTATATTTATTTAGTATTTCAAGTTCTCGCTCATCGGGCAGGCCACTTGAGGCGAGATCAGAGTTAGAAAAATAACTTTTAGTTCTTGTGTATTGACTAAAAAATAAATTTTTATTCGTCCACTCGAAGTCAAATGCGTAAGACAAGGCCTGTCGGACTCTTACATCCTGAAATACAGGTCGCCTGGTGTTGTAAACGAAGGCTTGCATTCCTGTCGGTTTGTAGTGCCGCAAGTTGACCTTTTTAAGCAATCCTTGATCTACCGCCGGTGTGTCATAGTCGAGGGCCCATGCCTTTGCCTGGTTTTCTTCGCGATAGTCGATATCCCCTGACTTCAGAGCTTCCCGTATCACTGTTTCATCGCGATAGTAATCGATTCTTATTTCATCAAAATTGTTCGTACCGATATTGACAGGTAAATTTGCCCCCCAGTAATCTTTTACACGTTCGAGAGCGATGAAACGCCCTGGTTCGAAATTTTTAATTCGGTATGGGCCGCTACCTAGAGGTGGCTCTAATGTTGTCAAAGTAAAGTTTTTATCCGCCCAATAATGTTTGGGTAGGATCGGCATTTGCCCGACGATGAGAGGGAGTTCTTGATTCGTGTTGTCAGCAAATTCAAACTTTACTGTGTCCGAAGATATCTTAATTGCTGATGAAACATCACCATAATAGAAACGATAGAAAGGGTGTCCGACTTCTTTTAGGGTGTTAAGAGACCATATGACATCATCAACGGTTATTGGTTGTCCGTCGTGCCACTTGGCTTCAGGTCGAATTTTAAATTGTGCCCAACTGCGGTCTTCTGGAACCTCAATGTGTTGTGCAATCAAGCCATAAGCGCTAAAAGGCTCGTCTGCACTTGTTGTCATTAAGGTTTCCATTGAGGCCCCAGCGCCTGCATTTCCTTTTGGTATATAGGGATTGAAGCTGTCGAACGTGCCTACAGCGCCTAGGTTAAGTCTTCCACCTTTTGGGGCATTAGGGTTAACATATTCATAATGAGGGAAATCAGAGGGATATTTAGTACTTCCATGCATTGCGATGCCGTGATTTTGTGTACTTTCGGCGTAGAGCGGCTGGCAAGACAGTAATATCAGGATCAGTGCGGATCTGAGCATTTCGATCTATCCTTCGCGGATACGTTCGATGGTCTTGCTGGTTGAGTTTTCGAACTCGAAGGGTATGGAAACTGTTTTTCCGCTCCAAGTCGCGACCTCCGTGCTCCCGATAATCTCTTCCACGAGCCAATCACCCCCTTTAACTAGAATTTCAGGTTGGACGATCTTGATAAGATTTAGCGGTGTATCCTCCTCAAAGCTAGTGACTAAGCTAACGCATTCTAAGGACGCTATGACGGCCATTCGATCATCAGTGGAGTTAATTGGCCTATCCCCCCCCTTGCCCAAAGTCTTGACTGATTTGTCTGAGTTCAGCGCTACGATGAGGCAGGCCCCAAGAGCCCGCGCTTGGGCAAGATACGTCACATGCCCTCGGTGAAGTATGTCGAATACACCGTTGGTAAAAACATACGGACGCGGAATCGATCTCAATTTTGACTCTAAATCATCTCGATTCGCTAACTTGTCATCTATGGCATTAATATTGAACATGATTAATTTTGTGTTCGGAAATTGGTTTTAGTTCCGCGAGAGGCTTGGTCTGAGGCCCATGATCATGGGGAAATGCGCCTGGACGGATGATGAGCGACCCAACAGTACTTATCGACTCAGTCTGGTGAGCTAGTCAACGTACTCAAAGATTTTGACCACTTTGACTGTTCCCTTAACCGACGCCGCAATTTGAGCTGCAGTTTCGCCCTCATCCCGCGTTACCAGGCCCATGAGATATACGGTTCCCAATTCAACCGTGGTATCGACTCGTACTATTCGCACGTCACTACTCCGAGTAAGTAGGCTGACCACTTGTGTTTTGATCGCGCCGTCCTTGCCAAAGTCTTTGATTGAGCTGAATTCACCAACTGTAGTCTCGTCTTTAAAATCTCGAACAGACTGGGTTTCCAGAACCATTAGCTGCAGATCGTCTTTGATTGCTTCTGAGGCAACTTGACCTGTTAAAAGTACTATATTGTTATAGGTTGTTATATGAACTTTTGCTTGGTTAGAGTATTTATCTTTGATTCTTGCCGAGAGTTTGCTGACAATAATTCGATCGTCTATGATTGTTCCGGCGGTTCTCGGATCTTCCGACATCATTGCGGCACCGATACCAGCAGAAACTACAGCGGGTCCAAGGCAGCCATGAAGAGCACCAGATAAAGAAACTAAAAGAACCATCGAAATCGCTGATCTATACATTCTATTCGTCTCCTAAAATAATTGAGTCAATTCCATCACATAAACAGTGTAAACACAACAAATGCACTTCTTGAATTCTCGCGGTTTGCGCACTCGGCACGCAAATGTTTACGTCATCTGGAGATAAGATATGAGTTATTTTCCCACCATCCTTGCCTGTTAAGGCAATTACTTTCATGTTTAATTCGTGGGCAACGTTTATCGCCGCAATGACGTTCTCAGAATTGCCGCTGGTGGAAATTGCGAGGAGTACATCACCTGGCTGGCCTAACCCCATAACTTGCTTTGAGAAAACCTGGTTGTAGTGGTAGTCATTGCCAATAGAGGTTAGGGTTGATGTGTCCGTTGTTAAGGCGATTGCCGCGAGTGGTTTGCGTTCTCGTTCGAATCGATTTAATAGTTCAGCAGAAAAGTGCTGGGCATCTGCCGCTGAACCGCCATTTCCACAGGCCATAATTTTATTTTTAGATTGTAGGGCGGAGGACATTAATTGGATCGCTTTTGTGAGCGACTCAACCAGAACCGACTTCGAGTCCTCTTTGGTCTGGATGCTGCTTGTGAAGTGTGATGTGATTCTTGCTTGGAGGTTCATTGAATTCGCTTTACCCTTCGTGCTTAAGTTGTGAATCATACTTTTAATAGATTTTAACTGACAAAACACATTTTATTGCGATAATGCGAGGCAGAGCCTCTGGACAACTTTGATGATATTCAAACGACATTTGATTTCTCTTACTACATGAACATTCAATGATTAACGATCCTGCTAAAAAAGAGGCGCAGCCTTCCACACTTTATATTGTTGCTACGCCGATAGGAAATATGGGTGATATCACAGCCCGGGCAGTCAGGATCTTAAGTTCTGTAGATGTTGTTGCTGCTGAGGATACTCGGAATACAAAAGGGCTGCTATCTAAGCTAAACCTTCGGCGTCGTTTGATTTCCTACCGCGAACATAACGAAGCCACTTCTTCAGATGGGATTGTCAAGCTGTTGTCTACCGGAAAATCTGTTGCCATTGTGACTGATGCAGGAACTCCGGGGATCTGTGATCCGGGAGCAATCGTGGTCGCTAAGGCACGTGATGCTGGATATCGTGTGGAGCCTATTCCTGGGGTAAGTGCGCTCACGGCGGCATTGTCCGTCAGCGGCTTAACTCGGGAGGGATTCTTATTCAAAGGGTTTTTGCCTGCAAAGTCTGGAGAGAGAAAACAGTTTTTAACGAACCTTACACGATATGATCTGCCCGTTGTTGTATTTGAGAGCCCGCACCGCATTAAGGCTTGCTTGAGCGATATGGTGTCTATTTTTGGTGAAGACCTGAAGGTTTTTATTGGTCGGGAGTTGACCAAGGCTAACGAGGAAACGGTATCTTTTTCTCTGAGTGATGCCGTAATTTGGGTTTCATCTGGGGTCTACCAATCAAGGGGCGAGTTCGTTATTACTCTATTCTTACCTTTGAACATTAGAGGTGAGGACAATATTGGACCGGAGATCGAAGGCCTCATGGGGGATCTGTTGGAATCATTACCTTTGAAACAAACCGTCGATATTGTTGCAAAATATACACACGCTTCTCGAAAGAGGATTTATCAAATGGCCTTAGACATTAAAAATGGATCAGGAAAATAGAGAGACTAAAATTTAATTATGGATGAATTACTCATTCGTCAGCCGGACGATTTACACATTCACTTAAGGGATGGGGATTTTTTGCCCTTGACGGTCGAGCATGTGTCAGCTCAGTTTGGGCGAGCAATTGTGATGCCAAACCTCAGACCGCCGATTGTATCCACTTCGATGGCGGTTAGGTACAGGGATCAAATTTTATCAGCGGTGCCAGAAGGTCGATCTTTTAATCCGCTGATGACGCTGTATCTGACCGATCGAACCACGCCCTCTGAAATATTGAGTGCGAAGGAGTCGGGGGTTGTCCATGGCGTTAAGTATTATCCTGCGGGGGCCACTACAAATTCTGACTCGGGAGTGTCTGATTTATCTGGCCGTTATGATGTTCTTGAGGCCATGATGAAGCACGGCATGCCGTTGCTGGTTCATGGGGAGGTCACTGACAAGAGTGTTGATATTTTCGATAGGGAAAAAGTATTCCTTGATTTGGTTCTGGGTGGTGTTGTTGAGCGTTTCCCAGAGCTGAAGATTGTTCTAGAGCACATTACAACTGCTGATTCGGTAGCATTTGTAGATGCTTGCTCTGATAAGGTGGCGGCGACGATTACCGCGCATCATTTACTGCTCAATCGGGGTGATTTATTTTCTGGTGGGATTCGACCGCATCACTATTGCTTGCCGATTCTGAAGCGGGAAGAGCACCGGGTCGCACTCATTCGCGCCGCCGTTTCAGGCAGTCCTAAATATTTTCTGGGTACTGACAGTGCTCCCCATGAGAAAAATACGAAAGAGACTGCCTGCGGATGTGCCGGGGTATACACGGCACACGCTGCTATTGAGCTATATGCGGCGGCTTTTGATTCTGTGGGTGCTATTGATAAATTAGAGAACTTCACATCAACTTTTGGGGCAAAGTTTTATGAATTACCGCTAAATGTTGGTCAGCTCAGGTTGTTGCGTCAGAGGCAAGAGGTTTTGCCGGAATACAGCTGTCTCTTATACACATCTCCGAGCCCACGAGACAGGCAGAAATCTCG
>OJFL01000484.1_pt1 | contig 20432 bp, 20 predicted proteins | sample 1594131 | NCBI WGS metagenome assembly OJFL01 (sample SAMN05416782, study PRJEB24817) | seawater metagenome | isolation source: Sea water | place: Canada:Atlantic | collected 2013-07 | reverse complement strand
GCGTCAGATGTGTATAAGAGACAGATGGTAATTTGTCGCTTAACGCCCGCTGCCCGTACGCGGTAAAACTCATCTAAGTTGTTTGAGTAAATACCTAAAAAGCGTATACGCTCTACCGCGGGGGTGTTTTTATCGGCGGCTTCTTGTAACACTCGCTCGTTGAATGCTAACCAACTTAGCTCTGCGGGATAATATAAAACGTTGCTATCCATAATCTCTCAATCACATGTACAAAAATGGTCAAAGGCTGTCATTAGTGAGTGACATTTTGATGACAAACTGCCTCTTATCCTTATGTAAGGAGTCTACTTGCCCTTTGGCGACATTAGCGGGTTGTGGTGATGTCTACAACCAAGTCATTTGCTAGTGCTTCTAACGCATCTTGTAAAGCGCCATCGTCGAAACCTTCGGGCACCGCTATTTCTGCTTTTGCTTTAAACATTAAGCTGCCCCAGTTAGGCGCACTTTCGCAGTGTGAGGCAAAGGTAAGTATATTGAGGTTGAACTGATTCAATACCGACGTCAGTTCTTGAACTATGCCGGGTTTATCATTGCCCATAACATCTACCGTACATTTTACGTGATTGTCTCCCTGAGAACTTGCTGCCGCTACATGTTGAACAGTGATATCTGGAAGGGCCTCAATAGCGTCGATCAGCGGCTGTTTTTCTTCAGAGTTTACGTGCACTTCGACAAAACCAGTGAACATGCCCGCCATATGTGCAAAGCTAGAGCCTAACCAGTTACCCTTGTGGGTATAAATACACTTAGCTAATGCATCGACTAATCCGGGTTTGTCTTTGCCCATGATATTGATGACTATTGATTGCATGTAACGCTCCTTAATGACTGGCTGAGAAATACTTTGAACGTGTTCTCACAGGGTAATACCATACCGAAAGGCAGATTTGGTAATAGATTCGGTAGCATAGGCTACGCGCGAAATTTTCGCTTGCTATTAGCATAACAAAACTTACACTGCTCACCAGTGCAATTTACTCCAAATTCGTTGTTATAGATGAGTTTGTATACATAAAACACTAAAAAGAATAATGACTTTTAACAGCGACAGCATAAATAAGAGACGCCAGCGGACCGACACACGGTCTCGCATTCTCGTGACCGGCTTTGGTGGTCTTGTATTGCTGACACTGGTTATTCTTGTTTCTCACCTTCTCAGTCAAGCCTTGCCGCTTACCTATACCCCTACGCTAGAAAAAGTGTCAACGGTGTCAGTGGCAAATGACGAAGTCATTATAAGTACAGGCGATATATTCAATGGCCAGCCCCTTCTAGTTCAAAAACAGAATTGCCGAATTGGCCTTAAAGTGCTTTCTAATAAAGCGCTGCGCAATACCCAAGACTATACAAAGCCATGTTCGCACACCTTGTCGTCGCAGACCGTAATGGGCGAAGATTACATTGTAGATATTTCAGCTGCCGGGCAAGTGCGAATTATTCCGGTGCGAACCTATTCTGCCAATAGACTTCTTGGAAAAGGCGTGACGCAGAGCGGGCCATCAAGTGCATTAACATTTGCGCTACCCAAAAAGCTCTGGCGTAAAAACGATGGATGGGGCATGAGCATGTCTACTCAATGGATTGCAGCGAAAATTGAAAATGAGGGAAGCGTTTTTGTGCGCTGGGTAAATCGAAAAACACCCACCAAAGTAATTGATAAGCAGTTTATTGATGTAGATAACGTAACGCTGCTGCCCGGTAGTGAAAGCATGATCTTACACAAGGGAGATAAGTTCTTTCTGCATAGGCTGACCGATAATGAAACTGCGCCAAGTGCAATGATTACCGGTATTCCCTATCAAAACAACCAAACTTTCATATTCCCGCTAGCAAAACAGCGCACGTTTTATTTACAAAACAGCGAAACCAACACGCTCACTCGCTGGGTACTTAGCAAAACCCAAGCTGGCTTGGTGTTTCAGGATACCTACAGTGTTGCACTAGAAAACAATGAATACACTTATGATGTGGCCGAACATGCCAGTATGAACATTGTGGCGGTGCTGACCAGTAAGCAAAAGATTTTGCTGCTTAATCGCATAACCGGAGAAGTTATTCGCTCTTATAAAAGTGATGAAACGGTGTCGGATATTGCATGGCATGGCGATACACTAATAGGGCGAGGCGACAATCGTATTGTCGCGTGGCAAGGAAAGTATTTAAGCGGAATTACAACATGGTCGTCGTTGTTTGAACCGCAACAGTATGAGGGGTACGACTCCCAGGCGACCGTATGGCAAACTACCAGCGCGTCCGACTATCAAGAGGCCAAATTTAGCTTAACGCCCTTAATTATTGGCAGTATGAAAGCGTCATTATTGGCATTGGCTATTGCAATTCCCGTTGCCATTGGCGCAGCCATTTACACTGCTTATTTTGCCAAAGCCAGACTTCGACACTTGATTAAACCTGCCATTGAGATGTTGGAAGCGATCCCAAGCGTGCTCATTGGCTTTATCGCCGCTATTTGGTTATCGCCTAAGGCAGAGCAGTTTTTATTCTCAGTCGCTTTTTTCATTATTTTTGTGCCTATTGCGCTTATTATTGTGGCTTTATTTCAACGAAGAGTTGCTGAATACCTTCCCAAGCGCCTGCGCCACGGAAGTGAGTTGGTATGCGCATTAGTAGGCACTTTATTTTTAGGGTTTATCAGCGTTGAATTGGCTCCTGATTTTATTTTCTCCTTGTTGGGTGTTGACGGGTTTGCAGTACTAGCGTCTGAGTCTGACAGCCCTATTGGCAAGACTACCATTGTGGTAGCGATTGCATTGGGTATTGCTATTTCACCAACCATTTATTCTCTGGCTGAAGACGCCATAAACGGCGTGCCAGACGATTTAAAAAATGCGTCGTTTGCCTTAGGTGCTACGAGACTACAAACTCTAATGCATGTGGTGTTGCATGTAGCACTTCCCGGTATTATCGCTGCCATTATGCTAGGTTTTGGCCGAGCGTTTGGTGAAACCATGATTGTATTGATGGTAACGGGAAATACCCCTATTTCCAGTTGGGGCCTTATTGAGGGATTGCGCGCGCTCACGGCCAATTTAGCCATAGAGCTACCAGAGGCTGATGTGTCTTCCGCACATTATCAAATTCTCTTTTTCACTGCCTGCATACTGTTTGCATTCACGTTTGTGGTAAATACGGTTGCCGAGGTAATGCGTCAAAGGCTTGCGACGAGGAAAAAGCATGGTTAAACCGTCCTTCTTAGGCTTGAACGCGGTTCAGCGTCAATCACTCGTTATCAGTCTCACCGCTTTTTTTACCGGTTTGTTGGTTATTGCGCTAATAAGCGTACTTGTTCTGATAACTGCTCGCGGCGGAGCCTATTTCTGGCCAGAGCCTATTTATGCCGTATCGATAAAGTCGGATAACGGCCAGCAGTCTACAACGCTGCTCGCCAATGTATTCGACGATGATGCGAAAAAAGAAATACGGCTAAAATATGCAGATGTGAACAACCCTTACGGTACACAATTACTTGTTGAGCGAGAAAGGGTAGAGCGAATTGCACTCGCCAAAGATAGCGCACAAATAAAGTTGAATGACGGCAGGCAGGTACTTGCTATACCCGATCATGTTATCACCCCAGAGGGGACAAACAATCAGCTGTCAGAGCTGCCACAAGTTATGCAGAAAGTAGCACTTCTCTCTGAGAAAATTACCACGCTGAATACACAATTTCTTGCCCCTATTCATGAGGCACTTTCTCGCTTTGACAATCGAGACGTAGCTGCAGATGCACCAGCACGCGAAAAACGGGTTGCTGAATTCAATCAGTATCAACAGCAAGTGCTAAACCTTGAACGTCAACGAGAGCAATATCAACTGGCGGTTAAATTTGCTGATGGGCAATCATTTATCATTCCGGTTTCTAATATTCAAAGCGTCGACTTTGTTGGCCGTTTATCGCTGCTTGAAAAATGGCAGGTTGCCATTAGTGAAGTCATCATTTTTTTAACCGAATCACCTAAGCAGGCAAATACCTCGGGAGGCGTGTTTCCTGCGTTATTTGGAACAGTGCTGATGGTATTTATCATGACCATAATAGTAACGCCCTTTGGTGTGTTAGCGGCAATCTATTTAAGTGAATACGCCCCCAACACAGCATTGACCACAGTCATCAGGGTAAGCGTAAGCAATATGGCGGGGGTGCCATCCATTGTTTATGGGGTATTTGGTCTCGGCTTTTTCGTATATACCCTAGGTGGCAGTATAGATAGTCTCTTATTTAGCGATACTCTTCCATCTCCTACTATGGGAAGCCCGGGAATATTTTGGGCCGCACTCACCATGGCCATACTCACACTGCCGGTGGTTATTGTCGCTACCGAAGAGGGCCTACGGCGAGTGCCTGAGGGTCTTAAAGCGGGCAGTTATGCTTTAGGCGCCACCAAAATTGAAACAATCGTGCGCACTATTTTGCCCATAGCGTCGCCGGGGATTATGACCGGTGTAATACTTGCCATTGCCCGAGCTGCTGGTGAAGTTGCTCCTTTAATGTTGGTTGGTGCGGTGAAGTTTGCGCCCGCACTGCCTATTGATGGAGAGTTTCCATTTTTACACCTAGACCGCCAGTTTATGCATTTAGGCGTGTTAATTTATGACAGTGCATTTCATAGCCAGACCGATGCGAAAAGTGCCTCCATGATGTTTGCTGCATGTTTATTATTGCTGGTAGTCGTATTCGTTCTTAATATTCTGGCCGTGTTATTAAGAACGCGCTTGCGCAAACGCTATTTAGAAGGGTAAATGTCAACATGCTTACGCTGTTTAAAAATAATATAAAGCCTGTCAGTGAGCTAACTAGCGAGCAAACCGCAGTAGATGTAAAGGACTTAAACCTATGGTTTGGCGAGAAACATGTGCTGAAAGACATCACCATGCGTGTTCCGGAAAACAAGGTAACCGCGCTGATAGGACAAAGCGGCTGTGGAAAGTCGACGCTAATCAATTGTTTTAATCGACTTAATGACTTGTACGACGGCTGTTCTTATAACGGTGAGGTAATCATAGATGGTAAAAATATTAACAGTAAAAAGGTTAATGTATCTCGACTTCGCGCCAAGGTAGGCATGGTGTTTCAACGGCCCAACCCCTTTCCTATGAGCATTTACGAAAATGTGTGTTACGGGCTTAAACTGCAAGGCGTAAAAGTACGGCGGCATCTTGACGATGCGGTAGAAAAAGCATTGAGGCAGGCGGCATTGTGGGATGAAGTAAAAGATAGACTTTTCGACCCTGCAATGACGCTATCTGGAGGGCAGCAGCAGCGCTTGGTGATTGCTCGGGCGCTGTCACTTAAACCTAAGGTATTGTTGCTCGATGAGCCAACTTCTGCGCTCGACCCTCTTACCACCTTGTTTATTGAAGAGTTGATGGAGTCGCTCAAAAAGCAGTGCACTATTGTTATTGTTACGCACAACATGCAGCAGGCGGCACGCGTGAGCGATTATACTGCATTTTTTCATCAAGGTAAGTTGGTAGAATATGCAGACAGCGACACGCTTTTTACCATGCCAGAGAAAAAGCAGACCGAAGATTATATAACTGGTCGGTATGGTTAGGCTGCTTGATAGAGTATATTTATTGGGTTTGTTTGAAATTTTTGATGGGGTTATATCACAATGCGCCAAGTTGCTCTTAATACGCACATCTCCGCTACCTTTAACGTTGAGTTAGAGAATTTACGTAACTCTGTGCTTACGATGGGGGGAGAGGTTGAGCAGCAGATGGTGGATACGCTTTATGCCATTAAACACAATCATGCCGCACTTGCCGAAAAAGTCGTGTTGAATGACCTGAAAATAAACTCAATGGAAATTCAAATTGACGAAGAGTGTTTAAGAATTATCGCGAAGCGCCACCCCACAGCAAGTGATCTTCGTCTAATTATGACGATCTCCAAGGCGATTACTGACATAGAACGCATGGGTGATGAGATTGAACGTATAGCCAAATTAGTTACCCGCAATAAATTGCCATCATCTGCCACAATAAAAAGTAGCATGGTGCTTATTGGTGAGCGTGTAATCGACATGATGCGTGGAACCTTCGATGCCTTTGCTCGTCAAGATGAAGCGGCCGCACTTGAGGTTTACCGTCAAGACAACCAAATTGATAGTGAATATAAGAGGCTGATTACCTACACCACTCACGAAATGGAAAAAATTACTGAAGATATGCAGGATTGGTTGGACGTGCTGTGGGCGTTGCGCTCTCTAGAGCGAATAGGGGACAGATGTAAAAACGTGTGCGAGTATGTTGTATATCTCACCAGAGGTACCGACGTTCGTCATACTTCTCTTGAAAGTATCCATCAAAAAATTGAAGATTTAACCTAAGCTAAGCAGCCTATGAAATTGCCAAAGCGCCCGAAAGACGTGGCATGGCGAGCTGATTGAAATCTTTCTGTCACAAAAATGAAATATTTGTTTGAATTATCGTCGCAGTTTTAAACTTTTGCAGAAATTCGATGATTTTCGCTATGGCTTCGAAGATGATTACGTTATCATGCGCCGGAGCCGAGGACAGGTAGTGCAAAAAACGAACATTGTGCCATTATAGAAACTGTCTTTAACATCACACTCTACTCAAATTGGAGTAGAGAAAGTGCTACACGGTGATGTAGCGTAAAGCCCAAATCGCAAAAGCTCGGGAGCGATAATTCGTGGATTTTTTTGAAAGTTATGGCCTGATTTTAATTCTTCTTGCCGGTGGCGTAGGTTTCGTCATGGCGTGGGGAATTGGAGCGAATGATGTTGCCAATGCTATGGGAACATCTGTAGGGTCAAAAGCATTAACGATAAAACAAGCAATTTTCATTGCGATGATTTTTGAGTTTGCTGGGGCATACCTAGCTGGAGGGGAAGTTACCTCTACGATTCGCAAAGGCATAATCGACTCAAGTTATTTCACTGACATACCTGAATTGTTGGTGTTAGGCATGATTGCCTCGCTTTTAGCTGCCGGCATTTGGTTAGCGGTAGCTTCATGGTTAGGTTGGCCGGTATCGACAACGCATTCTATTATCGGTGCAATTATCGGTTTTACCGCGACGGGTGTCAGTATGGATGCCGTAGCGTGGGGTAAAGTAGGCGGTATTGTTGGTAGCTGGGTGGTAACCCCCGCGATTTCTGGTGTTATTGCTTATCTCATCTTTATGAGTGCTCATAAGCTCATTTTCCAAACTTCTTCTCCTTTCGAAAGCGCAAAGCGGTACGTGCCTTTTTACATGGCGTTGGCCGGTTTTGTTATGTCTCTTGTAACCATCAAAAAAGGCCTTAAGCATGTTGGTTTAGAGATGAGTGCTGTAAACGGTTACTTGTTGGCTGTCGCTATTGCTGTTGCGCTAGGCGTTATTGGTAAATGGTTCATCGGCCGTATGAAATTCAGCGGTTCTGAAGACGCAGATTTACAGGCTGCTAATGTTGAAAAAGTATTTGCGTTACTTATGGTAGTAACGGCTTGCTGTATGGCATTTGCACACGGTTCTAATGACGTTGCAAACGCTATTGGTCCGTTAGCTGCGGTTGTCAGCGTAGTAAGTAGTGGCGGCGAAATAAATGCTAATGCAAAATTAGCCGTGTGGATCTTGCCGTTAGGCGGCTTAGGCATTGTTGCCGGTTTAGCATTATTTGGCCATCGAGTAATAAAAACCATCGGTCAAGGCATTACGCATCTAACTCCTAGTCGAGGTTTTGCGGCAGAATTAGCCGCGGCCTGTACGGTTGTTATTGCCTCAGGCACGGGTCTGCCTATATCTACTACGCAAACTCTTGTCGGTGCCGTACTGGGTGTTGGTTTAGCAAGAGGTGTGTCTGCGTTAAACCTAGGTATTGTAAGAAACATTGTTGTTTCTTGGATTGTTACCTTACCCGCAGGTGCCGTGCTCTCAATTATATTCTTCTATATCTTAAAGGCGTCATTCGGCGTAGCTTAGAAAAAGCGCCTTAATGAGACCAAGAGCCGCGTTGATGTTGGTTGCTTTAGTAATCTACAACAACGTGGCTTTTCTGTTTTTGGTCATAGAAAAACCTTTTACTCTTCTACTGACACGGGCGTTTTAAATCCCGCCGGTTTTATGCCTACCACAGCACACTGAAGCTGATGCATAGTTTCTTCGGCTGTATTACCGATTATAAAGCCCGGAATGCCCACGCGCGCCACCGTACCCATAACGACCACGTCGGCGTTAACAGATGTTGAAGTGGCAGCGATATCACGTCTAGGGTGGCCGTGGACAATATGTTTTTGCGGTTTTAAATATTCAAGAACATGGTCATCAAGGTCACTCTCTAGTTCGTCAAGCAGTCGAGTTAGCTCTGCATCACGCTCGGCAAAAAAAGAGGCGACATTGTCTTCCATATTTTCGTTATCTACAGTAACAAAACCATCTCTCGTCATATTCTCTGGAATAGCGTCGAATACATGAAGTACGTGTAGCTGAGCGAATTCTAGGAGAGCAATTTGACTTGCATGGCGCAATACATCGCGGTTGAGTTCTCGCCTTACCTCGGCTTCATGTTCAGGGTAGTGGTAATTCAAGTCTAGGGCGGCCACCACGTTTTTGTATTGGCTTTTTGGTTTGCGGTCCACTATCCAAACAGGACATGGGCATTTGCGCAGCAAGCGCATATCTAGGCTGCCAAAAAGTCTGTCTAAAAAGCTTTCTTCAGCGCGTTTTATAACAAGATCGACATCATGGTTCACCACACGACTAACAACATTGATCAATGGGTCGCCTATAGCTACTGCAGTATTCACTGGGTACTGCTGACTCCAGCTTTTCGACTGCTCGCTTAACCATTGCTGTGCTTGAGTTTCCATATTCTGTTGCGATTCTATATACGAAAAAGATTCCATTACCATGTTGGCGTTAGGGGGAAGGGCTTCTAGCGCAAGCATGATAGTAATTTCAGCCTGATGGGTTTTCGCAATATGAATTGCTTGCGCCACAGTCTCATTCTGGCGATGAGAGTCACTGAGTACGCAAAGAATATTCTTATAATGTCCTTTCATGGTAGCCTCGTTAGCACTGTTGCCGCCGTGCTAATTCCAATGTTTTAAAAAGTGGCAACACACCATAATCCTAGTCTCAGAATGCCTGCTGTGCCACAAAAGGTTTAAGAACTTTTTGTTGCAGTTGAAAGGTTTGGGCGTGTGATAAGTTAATCTTTATGCTAGATTAGAAAGTATATTATCAATCTATTATGAGATGATCATGAAGTGGCCAAATCTTAAACATTTACACTACCTTGTCACACTGCATCAGGAACAACATTTTCAACGAGCAGCTCAGCGTTGCAACGTTAGCCAATCAACTCTAAGTACGGCGATTCAAAATCTCGAAGAGCACTTCGGTAGCCAGTTACTAGAAAGAGAGCACAAAACCTTTGTGTTTACATCACTAGGTATAGATATTGTAGAGCGCAGCAAAGTGCTGCTACAGGAAGCGGGAGAACTAGTAGAGTACGCGCAAAATGCAGGTAACTGGCAGCGCGGTACGCTTAAGTTAGGTGTTATTCCTACCATTGCACCGTTTTTGTTTGAAGGCATGATGGGAGCGTTTAAGGCGTTTCTTCCCGACATTAATTTAGAAATGCAGGAAGACACCACGGAAAAACTTTTACAGCAGCTTACCGATGGAAGGTTAGATTTACTTATTCTTGCACTTCCAATGAATACACCCGGATGTAAGCAAATGGTGCTTGGTCACGATCCTTTCCACCTTATAGCGCACGAAGATATGATGCCTGCTTTACCAAATCCGGTGGACATTTCGTCGCTTCCTAAGAAGAGTATTTTTCTTCTTCAGCAAGAGCATTGTATGACCGACCATGCGGTTAGTGCATGTAATCTTCAGCATCGCGACCAAATTAGCAGTGTTGCAGCAAGCAGTCTTTATACATTGGTTCAGCTGGCTAACAGTAAAATGGGCTATACCTTTTTACCAGAGTTAGCTATCAACCAATCAATTTTGGAACACACTGGACTTAAAAGTTTTCCTGCGGAAGAAAAAGGCTTCAGAGAAATTGGGTTAGTATGGCGATCAGGCACTACGCGTATGCAGCTATTTCGTCGTATTGGCGAGATTGTTTCTCCATTACTGCCTGTTCCAACGCTTAAATAGCATTCGCGTAAAGCTATAAGCCTTGCGCTTATACTTGTAAGAAAGCTATTTAAAACTCCGTATTTGCATCAGGGCGTGTTGCTTTTTTGATTAAACAGCAAGCAGCACGCCCTTGTGAGTAGCAATATTGCAGTGCGCTTTATCAGTGTGAAAATTATAGCTTAGGGGCAGCATGGCCAAGCTTTGCTGCCCATGTAAGTTCAGCTCGAGACAGTCCATTTGCGGCATTTCTCCCAAAGCTATGTAATGCGTTATAAGCGCTGTTTGAGGGAATTCCTAAGTAGTGGCACAAGGCGTAAAACAAAAGGCTGCAGCGATGTTGAGAGCCGTCGCAATGCAGATATATGTTCGCACATTCAGAGAGCATTTTTGACAGCTCGTTGAGATACTGGTGAAGGTAAACATCATCGGTAAGCGACGGTGAAGACGGGTGAGAATACGGCACCCAAAGCCACTCTAGCCCGCTATTTAACGCAGCGTCGCGCACTTCCGGGGCATTTTCCTCGCCGGTTTGAACGGTAGCAATGTGGGTTACACCTAGCATTTTCAGTTTGTCGTATGCATTCGCTATAGGTTTTTTACCTAAGCATATTTTTCCTGCTTTTAGCGAAAACCAAGCTATTGCCTGAGGGACGTTGTCCTCAATGCCGTTTGCAAATTCATTTTTAGTCACAGCGCGTGTTACACCACAAAGTAATAAATTGAAAAGTAATGGCAACCGCACCCGCCAATTACGAATACATGCCATATTGCATGTGTGTATTTTACCTTTTTCGCCACATAAAAACAGACACCCACGCTGAAACAAAGCCCTCCTGCTACGAGTAGCCAAAGCCCTGCACCCGGTAAAGCTACGTAAAGCGGATAAATAAGGCCAATTGCTATCCAGCCCATAAGCAAGTATGTCATTACCGAAACCTTAGGAAAACGATGTTGCGCAACCAGCTTAAACGCAACACCAGCAAACGCTAGTGCCCATATTAGGGTAGTCATGACAATGCCCAGTACGCCGCCAATAGAGACCAATAAGAGCGGTGTGTAAGTACCTGCTATCAATAAGTATATTGCACTGTGGTCGAACAGCTTTAGCCACTCTTTGGCCTTGTGATGAGATATTGCGTGATAAAGCGTAGAGCTTAAGAACATAAGTATTAATGTGCTGCCGTAAATAGAAACCGTGACGAGAGATAAGGTGTCGTCTGCTCGATTGAGGAGAAATATGAGGCCAACAATAGCGGCCACTAAACCCACACCATGACTTACACTATTAAGCCACTCTTCTATTATTGAATATGCTCTAGCAGGTATGCGTTCTATTTGATGTTTTACTGCTGACATTAATCCTCCTATCGAACCCTTTGTTCCTCTCTGGTGATTAAAGAAACCGTTTAATCTTTTTGAACACTGCAAAGAATGGTTGAAAAAGACTTCAGAGAACACTTGTTCGCTGAAATAGAATGATAGCAGAAAAGGAGCCTAACAAAATGATATTTACGTTACCGCTTTTTATTATTAAGTGTGGTTGATTTGTTGTTGGTGAAAGCTGCCACTTTAATGCGCTAATGCATTTAAGCGGGTATTTACCGCGTATTTACCGAGTAGAGTGTAGAAAATTCCAATAAATGAATTCGTAATACTGTGTTTTTATTTATGTTGCTGATTTTATGAAGGTTTATTTTTGGTGCGAAAGCTGCAACGGAAAACGTTGATTTGATTGTTTTGACCATCATTACTGACGAGGGGTTTGTCGGGACGGTAATGATAAAGTGCACCCAAGGAGTAATATATGTCTTTTTTACGTTGGTTTTTTTCTGGAATTGTAGTGTCGTTACTAATTGTATTGGTGGGAGTTTTAGGTAACGGAGACACATTTGTTAGTCGCGCTACCGCCGAAGATACGGCAAAGCCCTATCATGGAAACATAACGAAAATTGAGAAGACATACACAAGAGTCGAGTTTGATCTAAGTAAAAAAACGCACCTTTTACGCAAAAGCCGTATGGATTACTACATTGCGCAAGCAAAACAAGCCGATAAGCGTGGTTGGGATTATAAGCGCGATCAGATGATAGAGCGTGTAGAAAATATGTTAGCTCATCACCTAACGCAATATGCACAAGAATCTGATGCGACTGCCGTTAATTATGCATCTGCACGCTAAGCTTTTATTTTCCATTGAATTCTAGTTATTGAATAACAGCGAGCGGCGAGGACAGGAGTTTTGCTTCTCTCTAGTCGCTGCTGTTATCGAAACACCCACTCAGTTTATCTAATAAATGACGTAGCTGAATACTCTCCTCTTGACTCATACCTTGTAACTTGCAAAGCATTTGCTTGGGTACGTTTTCAGCAACTTGTTTTTGCTCTATTCCTTTAGAGGTGAGCACCACACGTTTAACCCGTTTGTCGCTTTCATCTTTTTTAATACTAAGAAACTGCTTATCCTCAAGCTTCTTCAGAATAAGCGTCATAGCACCGCCGTCGATAGCCGTGCGCTCTAGTAACTCGGCAATTGTGATGTTATTGGTTTCCCATAGCGCCATTAGTGTTACATATTGCGGGTAGGTAATATCGAGTTCTCGCAGCAGTGGTCGATAAGCACGCGTAAACGCATTAGACAGCGTGTAAAAGCGATGACAAAGTTGATTTTCTAGCTTCAATAATTCAGACACGACCAAAACTCCTCATTTAATTTATATATTTTGTATGCAAAGTACTTGATTATCAAGTCGTCGTAATGCTATTTTATTTTGCATGCAAAGTAATCGCGTGTGTTTGCTTGAGCAATAAATTTTACTTTGCACCTTTATCTTTGAATTAGGAGAAAATTATGCATACATTACAACAGGTTGTTTATACAGGTACGGCTACAGCAACAGGCGGCAGAGAAGGTACTGCGAAATCAGACGATGGCAAACTAGAGCTTGCACTTTCGACTCCGAAAGAGCTAGGTGGTGCAGGTGGTGAGGGCACAAACCCAGAGCAAATGTTTGCAGCAGGGTACTCTGCCTGTTTTATCGGAGCGTTAAAACACGTTGCGGCTTCGCAAAAAATTAAACTAGCTGACGATATAAACGTAACGGGCGATGTGTCTATTGGCCCAATCGAACAAGGCTTTGCTATTGCCGTCAAACTAACTGTAGATCTTGGCGAGCTGGAGCGTGAAAAAGCCCAAGCCTTAGTTGACGCTGCACATCAAGTTTGCCCTTATTCAAATGCAACCCGAGGAAACATTGCAGTAGATATTGCATTGGCGTAAAGCGTAGCAATACCATTTAATTCATAAGTTAGCGCCTGAAAACCTAATACTTTAAAGCAAGGTATTCAGGTGCTGCTTGTTTCGTTTTCACCAAGCCGGTTTATTCCCTTTGTTTATCCTTCGCTCCTTTCGCGCCAAATTGTTACTATAACGATGTTGAACGAATTATTATAAAAGACAGGAAGCAACATGAAACCAAATGGGAACCAATTTGTGAAGAAAAGTGGATTACTTGCCACTTTGATCTGTGTCCCCGCGCTTTTTGCGTGTACCGACAACAGCAATAGTAATAGTAATAGTAATAAAAGCAGCGTAGATTCAAAGGCGGCTGTAACAAACGAAAGCCTAGATAAGTCTGAAATGTCTAATAAAGTAGACGTGAATGACGCTGCTATGACCTCGGGTGTAGATTACCACTCGTTTTCTAATCCCGATGAAGTACGCGTTACGCATTTGTCGTTAGACCTCACTGCGAATTTCAACACAAAGCAATTAATAGGTACTGCAACCTTAAGCGTGGAGCGCAGTGCTCCGGGCAACAATCAACTTGTTCTTGATACCAGAGCTCTTGAAATCTCAGGTGTTAGTGTTGATGGAGAGCCGGTGCCTTTTGATTTAGGCGAAACCGATGCTGACCTAGGAACGCCTCTTTCCATCTCGTTACCCGAGAACGCCAATCAGGTTACGGTGAACTATGCCACATCGCCGAATGCATCAGGCGTTCAGTGGCTCACACCAGCACAAACTGCAGGTAAAAAGCATCCGTTCTTATTTACTCAAGCTCAGGCCGTTCACGCTCGAAGCTTTATACCATTGCAAGATTCTCCACAAGTGCGTGTGACTTACGAGGCCACCATTAAAACACCGCCAAGCCTATTGGCAGTAATGAGCGCAGCAAACGATCCGCAAACGCAGCGCGATGGAGAATACACATTTACCATGCCGCAACCCATTCCTTCTTACCTAATTGCTCTAGCCATTGGCGATTTGCAGTTTAAGGCTATGGGAGAAAGAACAGGGGTGTATGCCGAACCTGCGCTTCTTGAAAGTGCCGCAAAAGAGTTTGAAGACACCGAGGCGATGCTTGAAGTGACTGAAGAGACCTACGGGCCTTATCAGTGGGATAGATACGACCTATTAATTTTACCCCCATCATTTCCCTTTGGTGGCATGGAAAACCCTCGTCTGTCGTTTATCACGCCAACCGTAATTGCGGGTGACAAGAGCCTAGTATCTCTTATTGCCCATGAGTTAGCTCATAGCTGGTCTGGGAATACCGTCACTAACGCTACGTGGCGTGATTTGTGGTTAAACGAAGGCTTTACCACCTATTTAACTTATCGCATCATGGAAATGATTTATGGTCATGAGCGGTTTAAAAAAGAGGCCATGCTAGGCTATCAAGACTTGCGAAACGATATCGCTTCACTAGAACAAAACGATGAAATTCTTGCTATCGATTTACGTGGTCGTAACCCTGACGATGTATTTTCAAATATCCCTTACGAAAAAGGCGCGCTTTTCCTTCGAGAGTTAGAGCAAAAAGTTGGGCGTGAGAATTTTGATGCATTTTTAATGCAGTACTTCGAAGACTTTGCATTCAAAAGCATCACTACAGATACCTTTATCGACTATTTGGATGAGACACTACTTAAGCAATATCCAGAAAAGCTAGATGCTGAGCGTATTCAGCAGTGGATTTTTGAGCCTGGTATTCCAGAAGATGCACCAAAGCCTGAGTCTGATGCTTTTACCAAAATCGATGATACACGAAGCGCTTGGCTTTCTGGTGACGTAAAAGCAGCGGATATTGAAACCGCGCAATGGACTGTGCACGAGTGGTTGTATTTCCTTAATAACATGCCTGAGTCGTTGACCGACACGCAGCTTGTCGAATTAGACAGTGCGTTCTCGCTAACAGAAACACAAAACAACGAAATTGCCCACAGCTGGCTGATGATTGCGGTAGCCAATGAGTACAAGCCAGCATACGAGCGTTTATACACCTACCTTGTAAGCATTGGTCGCAACAAACTGGTTAAGCCGCTTTATCGCACGCTTTCGCAAACACCCGAAGGTAAAGCATTGGCGAAAAAAGCATTTGAAGAGGCAAAGCCTGGCTACCATCCATTGACGATAAGAGCCAACGAAGGTTTTGTTAACTAAGCGCTGTATGAGTAGTCTCTTAAAGAGTGAGTAGGTAAAGCCTGCTCTCTCAGAGTGTACGTTATATAAAGGCCCTATCAACTTTGGTAGGTAGGGCTTTTTTATGCAGTTTAAACGCGGCATTGACCAGCATGATTGCTTTTGTCGCTACATCAGCCAAACTATTCTGTAGATGCTTGTTTTTTTAGCTCTACTCCCGATGCCCCAGTGATTATTAAAAATAGAAAATACCCTAAAAGCAGAGCTAGGATATCGTATATGTCAAAAGCTCTGTTGCTCCAGATTTGCTCAATCTCGTAAAGTAGTGTTCCAAGCAAAATGAAAGCAGGATATTTATAACTATATTTTTCTTTGGCAACCATTACCTTCGAGAAAAATAGCACTCCCAAAATAGAGAAAAATGAAGGTGCGCTGCCTAAAAGAAAATCGACAGGAGTGCTATCAACACTCGTCTCTCTTGCTACTTTTGAAACCATCCCTGCAATCGCGCTGAACAATGCTAGGCAAAAGTATTTATTCATGTGTATCGCCTCAGAGGTTAATCACAAACGTCAGTATGAAATTAGCCTTGATAAATAATTCATTAATACGTATTACATCATCCATATAGAAATAGAGTGGATTAGCTGCTTCTAAACTGTCCACTCGACAATATACTATTGATACATATTACTTCTAAGGCTACCGTTCATTTGTCCGCCTGAACTTGTTTGCCCACTCCCCCAAGAAATACCCATAGCTGAATCTAGAGTTTTTCTTCCTACATATCCAAGTGCCATCCATACCTGTGGGTTACCTTCATTTACTGCGTTGGTTTCGTCAATCGAAAGCTCTCTAACCTGATTCTCTTTTACCATTTCCATAATACTTTTCAATTTCAAGCATTGTTTTCCTTAGCACCATAGCCAAAGAAAAGTAATTTTTGCATGCCGAAATTGATGTGTAATCTGTGCAAAGGGACGGTTTGTAAAAATATTTGGTGATAACTACGAAATGGACAACAGCACTTTTTACTTGCTGTCTCACTCACCCTTACTTTAATCATGATGATCAATATCTTATGTGCGAGCCACTTTTTGTCGAGACCCATTTCAAGACTGTTGTAAGTACGATTTAGCGCATAGTACCCAAACAGTACCCTAACGCTAATCAGCTAACGCTGGGTTAGCGATAAACAATATATCCATAATAATGGCTGGGTCCCATTGTCGCATTGCGGTCTCACTGGCTATGCGGATATCGTCTAATTCACTGATCGTGGCAACGGAAAACGATTTATCAACAATAATATGCACCAGTAAATAAATATCTCGTCCGCTTTTACTTATCCGCACTTCAACATGTTGATAAGGCACCGCAATCAAGGTTTGCTTTAAACGTTTTTCTATCACGGCTGTCACCGACTCTGGTGGCGCTTTATTGATAACTTCTTTAAGGCTGTCAAGCATGATTTTAAAAGGCACTGGCAATATCGCGAGCCCTAATATTATTAGCAAAACGGGGTCGATAAAGGAGGCATACTCAGCAAAACGGGTTTGCTCAATTCCGTATGCAATAGCAAAGCCCAGTAAGATTGACGCACTCAATACGCCATCTACAAACCAAGTGTGAGCTTCTACTGCCACTAGGTCTGAACGCAATGGCTTACTTTGATACTTCATGTAGCCAGACACAGCAAAGCACGCAGTAGTAGCAATAACACCGTAAATTATTGCATAGCCATATTCAGCCTTTATGCCACCGTCTGCAAGGCTACCAATAGCTCCCACCACGGCATATAAGCATGTGGCAATGATAATAATGGATTTGAATAAGTTTAACGTAGGCTCTATGGCCGTGTAGCCAAAATGAAAACGGTCGTCATCGGGCAACTGCACTAAATTTGCTACTTTTAGCGTGAGCAACGACATGAAAAAGGCAATGAGTGAGTAGGCGCCGTCAAACAGGATGGCGGCTGAATGGGTAATAAAAGCAAAGCCAAGTGCGATAAATACAAACAAACCCGCTACGTAAAACGATACCCGCAGTAAGGTTTTTTCTTTAGTGTGGTGAAAACCTATGGCCATTTTTGGCTCAAAGACTCAGGTGTTAATATTCGGCGAATAATACGCTTGTTTTAAAAATAAGATAGCGAATTTATGCAGGGTGACAAATAATTTTTTTGTCCTTATTTAGTACACTTTTTTATCAAAAAACAGCGCAGTTTAATAAATAGGTTCTCCTTGCGCTGATACTGCTATGCTTAGATCAACTTGATAATAGAAAGGGCATGCTTTGCCTAACTCAAAAACAGATGTCCAAGCTACTGATGCCAAGGCTACTGATACCAAGGGCACTTATACCAAAAGTACTGGTGTCTCAAATACTGACAAACAAACTCAAACAAAAAAGCTCTCTCAGGCGCAAGAAGCTAATCGGCTAATTGCCGATGCGGTTATTCAACTTACCTTGGTAATTGAAACAATGCACAACCGTATTAATCCGCTGAATTGGCTGGCGCCATCAACACAATCATCAACACAAAAATCAAAGCAGCAGCTTAGCAGTGGTATTACAGGCATGGTTTACGAAAGTATTCGTGGCATTACTAGCGAGGTAAGCAAGCGCATTAATACGCCGCTTTCTGTATTAAACGACAGTTTGAATGACTGTTTGAATGACTGTTTGAATGACAGAGGTAGCGACAGCCTTAAAGGCAATGTTGGTGACAGTGATAATAGTGTAAATGGCAATGTAAGCGAAGCTGCAACGCCATCATCAACGCATTCACCATCACCTTCATCAATAAAGCCTACATTACTCTCAGCCATAAATGGCGTTATCGGCGATTACCTTCATACACAACAAAATCCGCTGTCCATCGCCATGACATTTCGTCAACACGGCAACGATATAGAGTTAGGTGCATTGGCCCAGCAAATCGTAGATTCCGAAGGTAAGGTTCTTATTATGGTGCATGGCTTGTGCATGAATGATGTGCAGTGGCGGCAAGGTGAGCACGATCATGGTGAGCACCTTGCTAATGCTCTCTCATGCACCACGGTTTATTTGCACTACAATACGGGGCGGCACATTTACCAAAATGGGATGGAGTTAAACGCGCTATTAGGTGAGTTGGCGAGCCAGTTTCACTCTCTACAAAGCCAGCATTCATTAGATATTTCAGTTGTTGCCCATAGCATGGGCGGGTTGGTCACAAGAAGCGCGCTTTATTATGCTAAAGCTGCAATATCAGAAGAGGCGGCAATTACAGAGGCAGCCGAAGAAAAGGCACAGTGGGCCGAGTATTTACAAAAAATAGTGTTTCTTGGCACCCCACATCACGGTGCGCCTCTTGAAAAAGCAGGCAACTGGGTAGACCTATTTTTAGGTATGCATCACTTCACGGCTCCGCTAACCCGCATTACTCAAATTCGCAGTGCAGGTATTGCCGACCTTCGGCACGGATATATTGTTGAAAGCGACACACACTCTGAACGGCTTTTTGATTTTGTTAACGATCAACGCGAACCCATTCCACTGCCTGATGGGGTAGCGTGTTTTGCCATTGCAACAACGTCCTCGGCATCGCCAAATGCTATTAATAAGCATCTCGTTGGTGATGGTTTAGTGCCCCTTAATAGCGCACTAGGTATTCATGAAAATGAAGCGTTTAATCTAGATTTTAAACCGGAGAATCAGTGGGTGGGGAATAACATCAGCCACCTTGGTTTACTGGGAAATAAAACAATTTACCACGTTATTCACCGGTGGCTTTCGTAAATCGTTTTTTAACGAATGAATGCCTTCCATTCTTGCAGTAAATGTTTGAAATCTGCCAAGCCGCAACCTGCTTGCATCTCTTCGTCGTAATCTTCGGCAAATTCTTTGTGACTGGTTTCGTTGTGATTGAGGGTGAGTATTACTTCGTCGTCTTCAATGGTTAACGTATATTCCTTGCCAATAAATTGGTACTCAGGAATGTTGCGACACAGCAGGTTTTCAATGGCATCTAGCACCGTATTAATGCTTTCGCGATCGGTGCCTAAATCGTTACTTAACCAATCACCAAAAGCTTCGCATTCAATATCACATTTGGCGGAAGGCTCTCCTAACATGTCAGTGCGAAATTGAAAATCCATCAGGCCTCCTTGGGAACATCATAAACATACCCTGTTAATTCTAGTTCAGTTAAATAGACTCGCACGTCAAATTCAATTTGATGGTAATCGGGTAGCATGTGTTGGCAGAGCTTGTAAAAGGCTTTGTTATGTTCTTTTTCTTTAAGGTGGGCTAATTCATGCACTACTATCATGTTCAAAAATGGCTCGGGCGTGTTTTTAAACAGGCTGCTTACTCGCAGTTCATTTTTACTCTTTAATTTACCGCCTTGTACCCGCGATACATAGGAATGCAATCCAAGGGCGTGGTTCACTATATGAATTTTTTGATCGTATATGACCTTACTCAACGGTTGAGTTTTTTTCATATACTGGTTTTTAAGTCCCATCACATATTCGCGCAAGTCGTTGTCGTTTGCCACTGAGTGAGTGGCAGGGTAACGAGTGCGCAGCCAATCTCCCAACGCGTTGTCGTCAATCATCTGTTGAATTTGTTGTTGCAGTCTCTTAGGGTAGTGTGAGAGATATTGAAGCCTGCTACTCATATCGGCACTCATATTGACGAATCATTCAATTTGCCTTGCTTGCTTTCAACGTCCGGGCTGCCACCTTGCTGGTCCTTAATGTCTTGATTAACAATTGGCGCCAGTTGCTGCTTTATTTCTTCTACGTGGGAAATGGGTATTTGAATATCAATACTTACCCTGTCTCTTATACACATCTCCGAGCCCACGAGACAGGCAGAAATCTC
>OJFL01000481.1_pt1 | contig 20511 bp, 18 predicted proteins | sample 1594131 | NCBI WGS metagenome assembly OJFL01 (sample SAMN05416782, study PRJEB24817) | seawater metagenome | isolation source: Sea water | place: Canada:Atlantic | collected 2013-07 | reverse complement strand
TCTACACACTGCATATCGTCGGCAGCGTCAGATGTGTATAAGAGACAGGATTATAATGGATTAAAAGCAAGGATTTCGTTGCATAATCAGCTACCTAAGGACTAACATATTTAGTGCACTCAACATTAAAGTATCTGGACGTCGGCGAAATTACGAAGCGATCTATATAGTATGATAGTATGAGTTTCGTTTCACGGTTTCGTTACGTACATTAATATTGTAAGCGGGCTTATCATAAGTAACACGGGCGGAACATCGCATGAAAATATTAGTCGTTGAAGACGAAACAAAAACTGGAGACTACATCAAACAAGGCCTTGCCGAATCGGGCTTTGTTGTTGAGTTAGTTCGGACCGGCCTCGATGGCCATCACAAAGCCATGCTCGGTGAATATGAGTTGATCATCTTAGACGTCATGCTGCCTGATATCGATGGTTGGAAAATATTGTCATCGTTACGAGAGTCTAACAATCATACACCGGTTCTTTTTCTTACTGCTCGTGATCATGTGAATGACCGTGTTAAAGGTTTAGAGCTCGGCGCAGATGATTACTTAGTGAAGCCGTTTGCATTTGCTGAGCTGCTAGCGCGTGTGCGTACGTTGATCCGCCGCGGCACGTCCGTGCCCAATAATATTTTACACATAGCCGATTTGGAGCTCGACATTCCTTCGCGTATTGCCACGCGAAGTGGGCGCACAATAAACCTGACAACTAAAGAGTTCACCTTATTAGAATTAATGGTGAGACGCCAAGGCGAGGTATTGCCGCGTTCTCTTATTGCTTCGCAAGTATGGGATATGAATTTTGATAGCGATACCAATGTGATTGATGTCGCCATTCGCCGTCTTCGAGCAAAAATCGATGATGACTTTTCACCAAAGCTCATTCAGACTGTGCGAGGGATGGGATATAAAATGTGCAGTAATGAATCTTAAGGATCTATCAAAGCGACCAAGCTCTCTCGCCTTTCGGGTCACTATACTTGTTGGGCTCACTATCTTTGTGTGCCTAACGTTTATAAGTCTTATGGTGCAGCAATCGATTGCTCAGCATTTTGAAGAGCAGGATGCAGATGAGCTGAATGAGGTGTTTCTAGCCGTGAAACGCAAGCTTAATACAGCGTATAATGAAGGGGTCGCACCGTCTAGCATATTATTCCAAGCTGTCTCTGGGCATCACGGTGTCTATTATTTAGTTAAAAATAAAGACAACGAAGTTATTTTTAGCAGTGAGAGTGCGGTGCTAGAAAAATACCCTGGGGATACGTATGAAATAGAACAAATAACGCCATCCATGTTAAGCCTCTTTTTCGACGGCGAACATATGTTACGGGCAACGGAAATAACCGTGCGTATTGAAGACGGCAACAGCCAAACACATTATCAAGTCATCGTTGCCTCGAACATGGAATTTCATATGAACTATATGGAAGACTTCGAGACAACATTGTGGGGGATCATTGTATTGTCTGGGGCTATTACGATCTTAGCCGCGCGGTTTGCTGTTTATCGTGGTCACTCCCCCTTACGACGTCTCAGTCGCAAAATCGGTTCCATCACCGCGGATAAATTGGATATCAGGTTGGAACCCACCGAAGTCCCAGTGGAGCTTGCTAATCTGGTGGAGTCCTTTAATGCGATGATTGAGAGACTTGAAAGCGGGTTTGAGCAGCTGTCCCATTTTTCCGCTGACATAGCTCATGAACTAAGAACGCCTATCACCAACCTGACTACACAGACCCAAGTCATACTCAATCAACCACGCTCGACGAATGAATACACTGACATCTTATATTCTAACTTAGAAGAGTACGAGCGAATGTCGAAAATGGTCAGTGACATGTTGTTACTAGCACAAACGGAGCATGGCTTGATCAAACCCAACGCTGAGCGGATAGACTGTCAGAAAGAAATCGGTGGATTAATCGAATACTTTGAGCTCTTGGCCGAAGAGAAGCACATCAGCATTCAACTTATTGGTCACAAAATAACGTTAATGTGCGACAAATCGATGTTTCGACAAGCACTGAGCAACTTGTTATCTAATGCCATTCGGTACACTCCCGATAATGCAGAAGTAACCGTATCTACTCAAATACAGGATAACGAAGCATTGATATCGATTTCAAACCCAGGTAATAAGATCCCTGACATTCAACTTTCTCGCCTTTTCGATCGTTTCTACCGCGCGGATCCATCTCGAAAACGTGACGGGCAAGGCGCTGGATTAGGATTAACCATTGCGAGATCTGTTCTTGAAGTTAACGGTGCACATATACAAGTGGGATCAGATGAGCAGGCAACCACGTTCACGGTCATCTTTCCATTGCGTAGCTGACGCCTCGAACACACGCAAGTGTTAGTTCGAGACGCCAGTTGGACTAAAAGGTATACACGCCTTTTAAATAATAGAAACCGCCGTTAATGCCAATGGGTGACGTCGTTGGGTACTTTGAACCCGCCACTTCGGTATCATAAAGCACATTTTCATCAGGGAGGTTATCAAACGCATTTCGAGCGCCTAGTGTCATAATAAATGATTCATTAATATGATAACCAACTTCAAAATCGACCGTGTATTCCGCACCCACTTCCTCTATGGGTAAACCGGCATCGATGTGATCTTCAAAAATGTCACTAAAATAATTAAGGCGCGTTAATACCCGCCAATCGCCATTCGTATGATTGCCAGTCAGGCTGAAGCGGTATTCAGGCAAATTATCCTCAATCATTCGAATGCGAGTGGGTGAAATGTTTTGGACTTGCTCACCATTCACATCGAACGTTTTAACATCATCAACTTCTGTATCGGTCCAGTTCCCCGCAAACGAGAAAACCGTATCTCCTCCCAACATTTCCATTGAATAATTAGCGACGACATCAATACCTTGTGTTGACGTTGCAAAGTCATTTGTGAAGAAACTCACTTCACTAAAACTCGATGCGTCAGTGACGCCTTGGGCGAGAAGCGCATTGATATCCGCTTGCGTGAGGGTGATCCCCGACGTTGTGCTGATCCTATCTTCAACTTCAATATTGAAGTAATCGATGGTAACAAATAACCCATTTTCAAATTCTCCTACCCATCCTACACTGTAGCTCGTAGATTCCTCAGGTTGGAGGGGCGTTGCCCCCTTTTGAATGGAAATCGGATCCGACGGCGGCAGCGTGGCTCTATCAACCAATCCCGTTGCACTGAACGCGGTAGTGACGTTTCGTACATTCGATTGTCCTATGGTCGGCGCTTTGAATCCAGTTGCGATGGCGCCGCGTATTGCGACGGTTTCATTCAGTTGATAGCGCGCAGACAACTTGCCTTTGGTTGTGTCACCAAAATCACTAAAGTCCTCGTACCGAATAGCTGCCCCCACCATAAAATCGTCGCTAAAGAAATACTCCGAATCAATATACAGCGCTGCGCTGTTACGACTATTCTTGCCTTGGAACCGAGCGGCTAACCCAGGAAAGCCGTTTGAACCGATACCAAATCCCTGTGCGGCTAAAGGGCCTACTTCGTAGGACTTTGGATCCCCAGCGATGGCTTCAAACGCTTCATATCGATAATCAATGCCCCCGGCTAAGAACAACGGCTCATTCCCGCCAATATCAATATACTTATTGATGTCGATATTGAAGCTCGCTTCTGTTTGAATGTAGCGCCCGGGATTAAACGATGTTGGTGTATCCGGTCCTAATGACGGATTTATGGTGTTGCTAATGGCATAATCGATTTCATTAGTACCATAAGCACCACTGACATCGTAATTTAGCTCGTTATCCAATTCTCCACGAGTACCAACAACCAATGAAGCATCAGTAACGATCCCCCCAAATTTTGGGGTAAATCCACCAGGAAAGAGTTCGTTGAATGCAAAACAATCAGGATTGTTTGCAACTTGGTTGATATAAACAGGGTTTTCTAGCACGTTTGAGCCGACGGCTATATCGGTCGGACAGTTGCCCGATAGATCTGGCGTCAAGTCGGCTACCAGTAATAATTGCTCACCACTGTCATTGGTTCCGCCATCATTGACACCACCGCGGTTGTGTGGGTTTCGAAAGTAAAACCCGCCCTCCACTTCTCGTCTCGCATAGTTACCAAATAAATACGCTTCACTGTTTTGATCAAGCTCCAAACCTGCATTGGCAAAAAACTTAAGATCCCCTTTTATTTCAGGACTCCCCCATACTTGCGCCGGATCTTCAACGAACGTGTTGCCATTGTTTATCAGCGCCGCCGCATCATCGCGTTGTACGCTTCGTGACGTGGGATCGGCCGTTCGATATTCTAGAGAGAGATTGACAAACCCTTGATCAGTCAATGACAACCCAACATTGCCCGCGACCATCGTCGTTGCGCCGTCCCCTTCATAATATTGACCTTTATTAAATTCCACTAGGCCTCCTTCAGCGTCATCTTTAAGCGCAAAGTTGATCACGCCGGCAATTGCGTCAGAGCCATATTGTGCTGCCGCACCGTCCCGTAATACTTCAACTTGTTTAAGTGCAACAGACGGTATGACGGATATATCAGGCCCTTGCGCACCGTCGGATATTTGACCACCTAAAAACGTAATAACCGCTGAGCGATGACGCCGTTTTCCATTCACCAGTATCAAGGTGTGGTCCGGCGCGAGCCCTCTTAAATTCGCGGGACGTACTAGGGTTGAAGCATCATTAATTGGTTGGTCGTTAACATTAAAGGATGGCACGGCGGCTTGCATCATTGTCGTGATGTCGGTGGACCCGGTACTTTTAAATTCTTCTGCGCTGATAATGTCAACAGGTACCGCTGAATCCCCTATCGAGCGTGGCGCTGAACGCGTACCGACGACTGCATTTTTTCTACATCCGCCTCAGTGGTGCCGGCCTGCTCTTGTGCAACCAGCGTGGGTGAAATAGCCACTGCGATAGAAGCAGACAAAAGAGTCTTTGCAAACCCCAACCTTGTCGCCTTTGATTTAGTGTTAGTCATGTGTTTCCCTGATTTTATGTCTATGTCGTGTTGTTTGAAAAATCTCTTGAGAACCCAAACCGGTTGTTACAGATGTAGGAGGGCTAAGAGACTACCGTGCTGCGCAAAATACGCGCAGACACTGGCCAATACTGACAAAATCCGCCATGACCTACATGGCGGTGGAATTACATGATAATTACAATTTTGAAAGGTACTAAGAGTGTAAGAAATGCCTGATCTTCAGCCGGCAAATCATGACAATGCCATGGGACGCACAGGCTATGCTGCGCAGCGCCCCAGCACCGATAGCGTCATGAACAACGGTAGGGATTGGATCTTGAGCACAGCAATGTCATAAGAAAAGCAGACGGTCGATGTGCTCACCTGGTGAGACATTGTTCATTTGATAAGGTGGTATGTTTATCGTTCGCTACATAACATCTTGTGTCGTTTACGCATCAACAGCATTATCATTGCGGCGTATCATCGTTTACGCTTAACTTCTTCGTTTTTTTCACCGTTTTGTTTGTTTGGTGCATGTATTCTGCGATCAGATGCGCTTGTGTGTTTACCGTCGCGTCAGCTGCCACTAATTGCTGGCGAGTTTCATTAAGTGCAATCGTTTGTGTATTCAGAGCGTCAGTCGAAGAGGACAGATCATCGCGAAGCAGATCGGATGCGTGCTCTAACCTCTCGACGGTTTGTTCAAGACGCTGATTGTTACTGCGGGATTGCGCGAGTGCCTCTTCCAAAAAGCGGTTCTGCTCTGCCAATGCTTTGTGATCGTTAAGCGCCTGAGACAATGTAACCTCCAATCGCGCCAGTGTAAGTTTTTGCTCTTGGTTGGTGCCGGTTAAGCCGGCCAGCTCTTGCGTCAACGCGTGTTGTTGATGATTGAGTTGTGCGATCGTACTTTCAAAATGATGGGTTTCGCGCTCACGCTGAGACGCGACAGACGCACGATAATGCTCAAGCGCCGCACGCGCATCCACGTGCTTGTCCTCTAATGATTGATTATGCGTTGTCAGTAACTGGATTTCCTGTGTCATTGATGCGAGCCGTTGTTCGTAACGATCACACTCGCGAAGTGCTGTATCGCGCGCCGCTGTGATGTCAGTCACATATTGAGTCAATTCAGCGATGTCATTGTTAGCTCGCGCAATCTGAGCCTGCAACGTATCGTTTTGCTCCGATAGTGCGACTGCGCAAGCCGCCTGCTCGTCAAGTGACTTTTTAAACCTACTTTCACGTTCAACCAACGTGGCATGCGTCTCCTTTTTTAATCGCGCCGCAACGTGGCTTACAAGCTGCTGTAATTCTTCAGACAGTAAGACTTCTACCGGCGCATTTGCGCCCCCTTCGGTTAAGCGTTTCAAATGCTTATGAATAGTGCTCTTTGAGCCCGTATGCCCGAGCTCTGCGCGCACAGCGTCGATCGACACACTGTCACCGCGCGCAATGATGGCCTCTGTGGCTTGTTTAACGTTTGTCAGCGTCACGCCGGTTCGCGCCATTATAATGTACTTTATTACGTAATATGTATATACAGTATAATGTTTGAAGCATTCGAAATCAAAATAGGGAAATATAAACAAGCGATAATCATGGTTTATGCTATCTTGACTGACTAATATGCCCTATTCTTGCTAACCAGTACTGTACTGACCGGATGGTGTCATCTCTTCGTGGCGAAATCACTCTCTCAACACAATGAAGCGCATGAGCAGGAACTCGCCGAGCGAATTTCACGGTATATCAATGCGGCTACCCGGGATAACACGCGAGAAACGTATCGTTCAGCAGTCGAGCATTTTGAGGTGCATTGGGGTGGCAAGTTACCGACGACGCCTGAGAATATCGGACGTTATCTGGTGTCGTATGCTGATAGCTTGGCCCCCAGTACGCTGAGGACACGACTAGCTGCACTCAGTCAATGGCATAAAACGCAAGGGTTTGCTGACCCCTGCTCTTCTGTACACGTCCGTAAAATCATGCGAGGGATCCAGGCAGTTCACAGTAAAAAGCCAAAGCAGGCGCATCCATTACAAATAGAACATTTGCAACAGATCACTGCATCGTTGGACGCGCAAATTAGCGCTTCTGTAAACAATGCCAGCGTAATACGCGGCTACCGTGATAAAGTTCTGGTGTTATTGGGATTTTGGCGAAGGTTTCGAATTGACGAGTTATCCCGGTTAATGCTTGAGGATTTGGAGATCATCGATAATGTCTGTCTTCGTGGTTATGTAAGGCAATCCAAAACCGACCGGCATAACCAAGGGATGTACTTTGAAGTACCTGCACTTAAAACATTATGCCCAGTCAACGCTATTTCAGAGTTTGCAGCGCAGATGGAGCTGGATGATGGACCGGTATTTCGTAAGATTGATAGATGGGAGAAAATCAATACAAACGCTATCAGTGCCGGCAGTATCCCGGCAGTATCCCGGCAGTATCCCGGCAATACTCCGGCGAGTTTAATTCCAATCAAACATACCAAATTCCAAGGCATTTAGTAGCCACTCATTGCGGCGCGGATTTGCTCATTGGGCAAACCATCAAGGATGGTCATTACATGAATTGATGCAGTATGTGGGCTGGAAAGACATCCAATCTGCAATGCGATATCTCAATCATAGCGAGGCTTTTCCAAATCGAATAACTGCGAACGAGCCTTAAAATCGCTATTTTCAACATCGAAATTAGCTGGATTAGATTAGTTAGTGCTTAATTGTACTAGCACTTTACTATGCTGACTTATACCTTTAGTATGACCGCTAATTAATAAAGAAAAACGGTTTAGTATTTAGCTTAGTTTTTCCTTTTACTTTTTCTTTCAATTGTACTTATCGTTTGTCCTTGGCTCTGGCTTTGTATTGGTTGTTATTGCCTAAGGTTTAAAAATTCACGTATATCTTTCAAGCGACCCAAGCCAAGCGCCCTACTTTTTACTTGCCGCTTTTCGACTCGCTTTTAAAACCAATTAGCTCAATGGTTATGTAAGTGTTGTGGCAGTTTAAAGAGTTACTTTTTCAATAGACCTATGCCAACGGCGGCCATTATCACTGCGACTATCGCATTTAAATAATTAAAGAACGCGTAAGGTAAATAAGATAGAACATCCACTCCCAAAGTGGCTGCGTAAAAAGCGCCTGCCGTAGTCCAAGGAATTAATGCTGTTGTCATTGTTGAACCTTCTTCCACAGAACGTGAGAGTATGGCGCCTTCTAATTTTTGGTCGTCATACTTTTCCTTAAACAATTGGCAGTTGAGTATTATTGATATGTAAGCTTCACCCATCGCAATATTTCCGACAAACCCCGATACTATAGTTGTGGCGATAAGGCTTGCCGTCCGTTTTACTCTTGCAATACTGCCTTTTAGTAAAGCGCTTAAAAAGCCTGCACCATGCAGAATGCCGCCAAGCGCGATGGCCATGAGCGCTAACAGTAAAGTCCAACTCATGCTGGTGATACCACCGCGACCTAAAAGTGCGTCCAGGTTAGCTATACCTGTCGATGCTGGCGTATTTTCCCACAGTGCGTTTAATACAATTACCGTGCTTTCTATATTACTTTCACCCTGATAAAAAATGGCAATCAGTACGGCAAGTACAATGCTGCACGACATACTGACTTCTGCCGCTACTTTTTTAATGCTGAGCGTGGCAAGTAGTAAAAGAGGAAGAAGCGTTATTAAAGGCATCAGCTTATATTCTTTATTTAGCGCTGTTTGAATTTGGGTAATAGAACTAAAGGTAAGATTTTGATCGGCATTCCCAAAACTGTGGCTAAACCCGATTATTAAAAAGATTATCAAAGTGAGAATAAACGTAGGCACAGTGGTAAACAGCATGGCATAGATGTGCCTGAATAAAGTGGTTCCAGCGCTCATGGCAGCAAGATTAGTGGTATCTGAAATGGGAGACATTTTGTCGCCAAATGTTGCACCACACACAATCATGCCTGCTACTAACGGAAGTGGAATGCTCATAGCACTTCCGATACCGATGAGTACCACGCCCAAGGTTCCCACAGTTCCCCATGAAGTACCGGTAGCGACAGACATAATGGCACAAAGTACTAATCCAACGGCTAAAAACAAACTTGGGCTAAGCCAGCTAAGACCGTAGTACATCAAGGTAGCTATTGTACCGCTATGCATAAAACTGGAGATCACCATGCCGATAAGTATAAATATGTAGATAGCAGGCATGGCTTTCGATAGCGACGAGGTCATTAATTCGCGGATTTGTAGATAGTTAAATCCGATAAAAGCCGCGTTTACACCAGTCCATAAAAGGCAAACAAACATCAGCGCATGTAAGCTTATCCCAAGACCAAAAAGACCGCCCGCTATGGTAATAACGACAGCGGCGAAGCACACAAGCGAGTGTTGAAATGATGGCTGTTGTGAAGCAGCAATTGAAGACGTAGACGTTTGATTGGACATTTTAACTCTCAAGAGGGCCAGAATTAATTTACTGCTCTATAAAAGAATCAGAAAAAACATTCTCTAAACGCTCGATATCCGGTTCGAAATTTAACTGCTGCTTACTGCGCTCGAAGCTAAGCTTTGCAAAGTGTTTAGCATTTGTTTTGAAATCTTCAGCCACATGACTATCGTTGTTTTCGAAGCACTGTGCTAGTGTTTGAAGAGATTTTTGGATGCGAATTGCTACTTCAATATTGTCGGCGCCATCTCTTGATATACTGGTATATGCATCGTCAAATATGTCTTTAACAGATATTTCTGGTACCGAAATGCAGCTGTATTTTACTTCGTAATCGGGCTGCTGCTGTCTATCCTCATTACTTGCCACGTTATCTTTAGACCATAAAAGCAGCAAACGGGTAATGCTGCTTATAGTGCCTATGGCAGTACCATGATCGTTTACCGATGGCGATAGTGCCCTAGATGCAATCTCCGCCAATACGATAAAACCAAACCTGGGGTCGGCTTCAAATGAGCGTGATGTACTTATGCTAAATGCACTTTTTATTACATCGACATCAACGTCTTTATCTACAAACGCGATATTTTTATCCGGTGTGACAAACTCACCGGGAAGCATGGCAATATTCACAAAAACATTATTATCTGACGCCCATTCCTGTATTTTAGCGATATCAATCAATTGAATATATCCAACCTCATTTGATTGAACGGCATAACTCCCCTGCTCGCTTATTTCGCTTGCGGGAACAGCGCCTAAACACGGTGTTTCAATGCGTTGCTTAATTGCCCGCTCAGTTGCGCTTTCCACCTTTAACATGGTTGACTCTACTCGCCCCAAGCGGGCAACGCTGTCTACCCAACGAATAAAAGTAAGAATAACGATAGCAAACGCAAGGCAAGTGATACAGAAGAGGAAAAATACACCAGCTTCTCCATAAAACTTCTGGCTCATGGCCGTCAATGCCACAGCACTGTATATAAATGCGCCCACAAACGTTGAAAGTGCGTTTTGCGACACATCATCTGAAATAGTAAGCCCGAGAGAGCGAGGCGTAGAAGACTGACTTGCAGACGCATAGGCGTTTACCATGGTGCCGGCAGAAAAGGTAGCGATGACCATCATGCTTGATGCCATGATAGAGAGCAAGGTAGTCACTGAATCGGGCTCAATCTTTGGGATATGCTCGGCTAATGATGTTCCATCAACTATCTTTGCCGCAAATACAGCTAGCAAGGAAAGCACACAAAAACCTAGAGGCTTTATCCAAAGTTTCTCTTTAAAACTAAATAATAAAAACCGTACTTTGTCTACCGACAGCGGTGTGTCCATACCCTAACTCCAAAACCTGTATGATACCTAGTGTGGCGAGTACGCCAGTTTGGCTGTACTCTCTGTAACATTTCTTTTTTGTATCAGCTACATTACCTCTGCAGCTTAACTAGCACCACTGTTTAATTTGTATTTATAACGGAGTTGCGCTGACAAGTGTTACTGTGTCTTATTCTTATTACCTGCGCAGCGTTTTGAGCAATATCGCACGTTTTCCCAATCCCGTTCCCACTTTTTACGCCAAGTAAAAGGACGGTTACACACGGGGCACATTTTTGTGGGTAAATCAGACTTCTTCATTTTTCGTGATCTTCGTCAAAAATGCAGCGGCGTCTTCTTTCATTGCATTAATATTATCTTCTTTCATTCTTCCGTAGGTTTTTAAAATCATCGCCATACGGTGATTGTTGCTTAATTTATCTTTGTTCTTGTCTATAAAGTGCCAATACAAATAATTAAATGGGCACGCTTTTGGCCCTGTCTTTTTGGATACTTGGTAGCCACAGTTTTTGCAGTAATTCGACATCTTGTTGATGTAACTACCGCTAGCCACATAGGGCTTACTAGCAAGGTTTCCACCATCGCTGTACAAAATCATGCCTGCCACATTTGGCAGTTCTACCCATTCATATGCATCGGCGTAAACAGAAAGGTACCATGCTTGCACTTGCTCTGGGCTAAGTTCAGTCAGCAGACTAAAATTACCTATAACCATCAGCCTCTGAATATGGTGGGCATACGCATTCTGTTTTGTTTCTTTAATACACTGACGCATACAGTTCATATTAGTCTGTGCATCCCAATAGAAATTGGGTAAGTCACGCTGGTTGTTAAAGTAATTGTCAGTTTTGAGGCCGGGCATAAAATACCAATAAAAACCGCGAATATATTCTCGCCAGCCTAAAATTTGCCTGATGAAACCTTCCGCAGAATTTAGTGGTACTTGACCGCTATGGTACGCCTGTTCGGCAGATTCAATCGCTTCTTTTGGCGTTAACAGTCCACAATTCAGATAAAACCCGATATGTGAGTGGTACATCCATGGTTTGCCTTCCACCATTGCGTCTTGATACTGACCAAAGTTGGGCAATCGTTCTTCTATAAATGTATTCAACACTTCCAGTGCGTCTTTTCGCGTAACGGCGAAAAAGAAGTTGTCTAGGTCGCCAAAGTGATCAGAGAATTGTGATTCTACAAGCGCCAAAACGTCTTTTGTGATCTCATCTATGTCAAAGGTGCTGTGCTTTGGCACTTTATGATCCTCAGGCATGGACTCACGATTTTGTGCGTCGTAATTCCATTTTCCGCCTACAGGATTTTTACCGTCCATGAGCACATCGTGCTTTCTGCGCATTTCGCGATAAAAAAACTCCATGCGTAATTGTTTTTTGCCTTCAGCCCAGTCGCTAAACTCTTGTGGCGTCGCTAGAAACCTGTTGTCCTCGCATATATGAACTGGAACACCTAGCGTACTTTCCCATTGTTGAAAACTATTCAACAAACGATGTTCACCGGGCGATGTAACAACCACGCTTTCAAAATCACCGTTATCTAAACTGTATTTGACTTGTTCCAGTAAACTACCTTGATTGTGCTTGTCATCATATTTTACATAGTCAACATTGTAGTTCTGCTTTTCAAGCTCACGAGCAAAGTGGCGCATGGCACTAAACAAAAACGCAATCTTCTTTTTGTGATGCTTTACATAGGTGGCCTCTTCTCTCACCTCTGCCATTAATATGGTATCTACGGTTTTTTTAGCTTTGGCAATAGCAGGGAGTGTTTCAGTTAGCTGGTCGCCCAATACAAGAATAAGTGAAGCCATGCGCTATCCTTTAATTTCTTGAAAAGCATCAAGTGCGCGCTGTCTCGAGGCTTTCAAATCAACAATGGGTTTTGGGTAGTTTTTACCTAGCTCAAAATTAGCATCTTTCGCAATCACGCCCGGAATTTCCCATGGTTTATGTATGTATTTGTCTGGAATGTCTTTCAATTCTGGGCAGTACTTACGTACGTACTTACCTTTCTTGTCAAATTTTTCGCCCTGAAGTACCGGGTTAAAAATTCTAAAATAAGGGGCTGCGTCTGCGCCAGAGCCCGCTACCCATTGCCATCCAGCGCTGTTACTCGCTAAATCTGCGTCTAGTAATGTATCCCAAAACCAGCGCTCGCCTTCGTGCCAGCTCAGCAGCAGGTTTTTTACTAAGAACGAACCTACAATCATTCTTACACGGTTATGCATATACCCGGTTTGCCATAATTCGCGCATACCCGCATCTACAATAGGAATGCCGGTGTTACCGGTTTGCCATGCTCTTAAGCTTTCAGCGTCTTTTCGCCAAGGAAAGTTATCGAACTTGTCATTGAAGTTTTTGTTTGGCAGCGTTGGAAAATGATAAAGCAAGTAATAGCTAAACTCGCGCCAGCCAAGTTCACTTAAGTAGGTGTCTATACTTTTATCTTCTGTAGAGCCGAACTTATCTTTTATGGCGTACCACACTTGATTTGGCGACATCTCACCAAAATGTAAGTGTGGTGACAATCGTGAAGTCCCCTTCATCGACGGTATATCTCTCCCGTCACGATAGTGTCTGGCGGCATGCTCTATAAAATCAGACAAGTTATCGGCAGCGCCATCTTCACCGGGCTTCCACATTTTTTCGATTGTGCCGTACCACTCAATTTCTGGCATCAGGTTCAAGGCATCTAGCCCATCATCTTCGCATTGGGTGTCTGCGTAGGTAATTCTCGCTGGTGGGGCCTTTGGATAACGCGGCTGCTCAACGTTTAAGCAGCCATTTCGATAGTATGGTGTGAAAACGCGGTATGGTGTGTCATCTTTTTTGAGAACCTTCATGGGTTCCCATAATAAACTACCGTTGCTGCTATGTGCCTCAAGACCGTTGTCGATAACTTGTTTTTTTATCTCTTTATCGCGGTTGATTTGCCACGGCTCATAGCAGCGGTTCCAAAATATTGCTTTTGCATCAACCTCTTTCATAATTTGAGGAATGAGCTTTTTAGGATCGCCTTTGTAAAACTTCAAATGACCGTTTAGCCGTTTATTCAAAGAGGTAAGAGAGTGATGCAACCACCACTTACTCGCGCCGCCTGGCACTCTACCATCGGGGGTAGTATCGTCGAATATGTAAATAGGAAGAATTTTCCCCATGTCGCAGGCAGCGTTTAATGCTGGGTTATCATTCACTCTAAGGTCTTGTCTAAACCACATAATACTTACAGGAACGGTCACATTTTTTCCTTTTGATGTTGCTCTAATTTTTAATTACTTACGTAATTGAACTTGTACGCATTTCTACGGATTCAGGATCCGTTCGTGTTATAAAAATAAAATAGAGAATTATTATGCCAAATCATACTCTTAGCGATAATAATACGACAAAAAAGCAGCGAGGGCTGTTTTGGTTTAGACACGATTTACGCCTTCATGATCAACCTGCGCTCATTGAGTTGTGTGAAAAGGTTGATGAAGTCTCATTTATTTATATTCTGGATGAAACGCATTTTTCCCCGACTAAATACGGATTGCAACGTATGGGTGACAATCGTTATCAATTTTTGATGGCGACATTAGCAGACTTAAAACGCTCTCTTGAAAATCAAGGACACAGCTTGACTGTGCTTAAAGGGAATACTTCAGAATGTTTAGCTAATGTATTGAAGCAGGGACACTTTTCCTACCTTGGGCTGAACAAGCATGGTGGCTTTTATGAACGAAAGCACGTGGATGAATTAGCTTATAATTATCCGAATCTTTCAATTATTGAAGGCGAAGCCCTTACCTTATTCAATGAAAACGATCTGCCTTTTTCAGTTGCAGAAATGCCCGATGTGTTCAGCCCTTTCAGGCGCAAAGTTGAGAAGAATCTAACGCCTAGAGAAGCTATCGGCACTTTAGAAATCCTTCCCTCTGCGTTTGTGCCTGAGTTTTCTGAACAAGATAAGCTAGATGTAAATGCAGAGCTTGATAATGGGTTTAGCAACGAATTCAAAGGCGGTGAGACCGCAGCGCTTGAGCATTTAAACACGTACCTTTTCGATTGGCATGCAGCTGCGACCTATAAAGAAACAAGAAATGCGCTAGACAGTTGGAAAGACAGTACTAAGCTTTCACCTTGGCTTGCAGTAGGCGCGCTTTCACCGAGAGAAGTGGTTCGTCAGGTAGCCAAGTTTGAACAACAAGTAGAAAAAAATGAGTCAACGTACTGGATTTATTTTGAGTTACTGTGGCGAGAGTTTTTTCACTGGTTACAAACTAAATACGAAGAGAGATGGTTTAAATTTGGCGGTATTCAGCAGGCATCTCCCAATACAAAGCATAACGCAAAAGTGTTTGTTGATTGGTGTAACGGCGACACTGGATACCCAATTATTGATGCCTGTATGAAACAGCTAAAAGCAACGGGCTATATGTCCAATCGTGGAAGGCAGCTTGTCGCTAGCTGCTTTGTTCACGAGTTGCAGCAAGACTGGCGATATGGTGCAGCGTGGTTTGAAAACCAGCTGCTCGATTTTGATGTGGGTAGCAACTGGGGCAATTGGCTTTACCTTGCTGGTGTGGGAAGTGACCCGAGAGGACACAGACAATTTAACTTGGATAAGCAAACAGCAACTTACGATCCAGACGGTGCGTTTAGGCAGAAATGGCTGGGCTAATTGTTATTGCTCAGTCTCAAAGCGCTATGTCTCAAAGCGCTGGCGCACTAAGAGCCAGCGCTAAAGAAACTAGTAGTGTTAAGGCTCATTACGTTAGCGCCCCCTTGATGCGAGCTCCACTGCTGATAGCTTCTTTGCTGATAGGTCCTTTGCTGATAGCCCCCTTGCTGAAAGACTATGGCTAAGTAATATAATGAGTGCCTCTAACGTAAAGACTGCCACAGTAATCTGGTTAAAGCGCGACCTCAGGCTTCGCGATCACCAGCCCCTATTCGACGCTGTTCATCAGGGCGAAAATATTATATTACTCTACTGCTGGGAGCCATCGCTCTTAGCAGACCCACACATGGACGACCGCCATTGGCGTTTTGTCGAACAAAGCATTAACGATATTAACGAGCAACTTCCTGGTGAGGCGAAGGTACTTGAGCTTAATTTGGAAGTAGAAAGTGCGCTTACCTTAATCAATGAACAAGTCAGAATTGCAAGCCTGAGAAGCTATCAAGAAGTTGGTTTACTGGTTACGTATAACCGGGACAAAAGAGTAGCAAGATATTGTAATAAAAATAAAATTTCTTTTTGTGAGTGTAATTCAGGGGCTGTAATTAGAGGCTTGCCCAATCGGAAACATTGGCAAGAAAATTGGGAGGCTCACTTTAATTCTCCCACGTATGATTTCGATATTAAGGCCGCAAAGTGGCTGCCTTGGTGGAATAATAACAAGCTATCAGAAATGGCCACTACCTACTCTGCCTTTACCAAAACCTCTTTGATTAATGAACATATGCAGCAAGGCGGTGAGCGACGTGCTTGGCACGTAATGAAACACTTTTTCAAAGAACGCGGGAAGATGTATCACAAGAATATTTCTCGTCCCCACGATGCCAGGCGTTCATGTTCCCGTCTTAGCCCCTACTTAGCGTGGGGAAACGTATCGATAAGGCAGGTCTATCATTTCGTTGAAACTGAAAAGAAGCACAAGAAAACACTTTCGGCGCCAGACAAAGCTTTGTGGGCAAGAGCTCTTTCGGCGCTAACCTCTCGTCTTCATTGGCATTGTCACTTTATTCAGAAATTTGAGAGCGAACATGCTATCGAATGGCGGCCCATGAATTCAGCCTACGAAAACTTTCCGTTTATTGACGGACCAGAGGCGGAGCGGCGTTTTCTTCATTGGAAAAGAGGCACCACAGGTTATCCTCTTGTCGATGCCTGTATGCGCGCACTGTCAAAAACCGGATATATCAACTTCAGGATGCGCGCGATGGTTACCAGCTTTTTGTGCCATCATTTAAACGTTCACTGGATAAAAGCCGCTCATTATCTCGCTACACAATTTTTAGATTTTGAACCTGGTATTCATTATCCACAAATCCAGATGCAGGCCAGTGTGACAGGCATTCACACCGTGCGCTTGTATAATCCTCATACTCAGTCTATGAAATTAGATCCAGAGGGTGAATTTATAAAGAAGTGGGTTCCTGAACTGGCTGCCCTACCCGGTGATGCAGTGCATGCTCCCTATGCCATTCCGCCTTTAGAAGCGATGATGATAGACTTCGATATTGAAAGGGACTATGTATTACCTGTGGTTGATATTGTGAGTACCACTAGGCAGACTAGCGAGCGGTTGTGGAGCTACAGAGAACGAAAAGATGTGTTGCAGGAGGCAAAACGGATAGTGCAGCGCCATACCATGCAAAATAGTCCAAGTAGACAATGGTTAAAGAAAAAAGTGAAATAAACCACCTTAACAACTTAGATGCTGCTCACTTTTATACACTAACCGCTACCGTTCGTTTTTTCTTAACCATTCGGTAAGAAGCTTAATTTGGCCGCATTTATAGGCCGCATACATAAGCCGCATGGCGTTTGACATGGCTTCACTGTCAGTCCAGCCAGTTTTTTCTCTTATTTCGTCATAGCAGACTTTTGCCTCGGGTGTTACGTAGCCCCGGACGAGTTTTTTACCTGCTTCCTTCTGACGTTCTCTAAAGCGTCGCTGTTTCTCTGCATTCGCTTTTGCTCTATCGCTAATATTTCTGTTTCGCGCTGTTTTTAGTGGTTTTTCTGTCATAATCGTTACACTTATTATTGAGAATTTAGTGTACCACGCGTTTTTCTTTATAAAAATGACTGTTCGGAGTTGTTTAGCGAACAACTGTTCGCTAAATTAGCACTGAAATTTAAAACAATACGAGTTGGGAATGTCAGAGAAAAAAAATAGCTTTACTAGAGACGACTTATTAGCGTGCAGTCGAGGCGAGATGTTTGGTCCAGGTAATAGCCAACTTCCTGCACCGAACATGTTAATGATGGACCGCGTGGTTTCCATCACCGAAGATGGCGGTGAGCACGGAAAAGGCGAAATTATTGCAGAATTAGATATCAAGCCAGATTTATGGTTTTTTGACTGCCACTTTCCAGGCGACCCAGTAATGCCGGGGTGTTTAGGCTTAGACGCTATGTGGCAGTTAGTTGGTTTTTTCCTAGGATGGAGCGACGGACCTGGTAAAGGCAGAGCACTGGGCGTGGGCGAAGTAAAATTCACCGGTCAAATTTTACCAACGGCAAAAAAAGTGACGTATAAACTTACTATGAAACGTGTTATCAAGCGTAAGCTCTTTATGGGCATGGCTGATGGTAGTGTAGAAGTTGACGGCAGAGAGATATATGTCGCAAAAGATCTCAAAGTTGGCTTATTCCAAGATACATCTAATTTCTAAAGAATTTTAGAGATAAAAAAAGCCCCTTTATTAAAGGGGCTTTTCCTTTTGCATAATCAGTATAAAAGAGAAAATGTTATTTTACACTTAGTCCTAAGTGCCTATCTTCTACCGCCTCGCGCCATCCACCTAACCACTGTGAACGAGCATCGTTTTGCTGAAATGGACAATTTTCTTTTGCACGGCCACTGATGCCAGCTTGATAGCCTTTAGAATGTGCACGTGTCATTTTATCTCTTTTTTGTCTTTTCATTGACTAGCCTCTTTTGTCTGTTGGAAGTACAACAACGTCAGTTCGCGGGCGCTCTACATCTTTAGTTATCGAAAGTGCCGGAAAATATTTTGTGTACACTACTTAGATAGTGCACTTAGCCAATTGGTTCAAGGGCATTTTGAAATTAAAGTTCTTGACATTTAATAAATTGATGAACTTTATATGAAATTTTTTTGACAATTTTTAAAATTTTCTATTACACATTAGTCGTGGTTTTAAAATGAAAAAAGGCTACTCAACAGAGCAGCCTTTCGATTTTTATCACAAATTATGTGAGATCAAATATTCAAGTATAGCGGCTTTATTATTTACTCAGCGCTTTACTTTTTACCCTGCGACGGAATACTCCCGCACATAAAATACCGAACATAGCTAACCACCCCATAGATGCAGCCTGCCTTTCGTAAGGCTGTTCATCTTCTGGTACCTCACAATCGTCTATCTCACCGTTTGCTATGGGTGAGAGCTTGACCGCCACTATTGCATCAATATCAGTAGTTTCACCGGCGCTGTCTAAAATCTCGACACCAGTAACTTCCTTGGCAGTGGTTCTTATCCGCGCATTAACCAAAATTTCATTGTTGTCGTTAATATCTACCGCTTCAATTAGCTCATAAGTATTATCACACGCTACTAAGTCGTTAAGATTAACCAGCTCTTCAGTATCAATGTTATACATGAATGCTGCCTGCTCGCGCTGAGTTTCATTGGTTGCCGCTACGTCGGCACTGCCCACAACAATATTATTGTTGTTTATAGCATTAGGCGTTACCCCCGCACTGGTGAAGAAACCGTCAGGATAGAATTTTTCTTGCGAGTCTAGGTTGTAAACAAATAGCTTAGAGCGAGATGCCGTGTCTGATGGCGGCAATACTGCGCCAGTTACCCAATTGTTATCATTAATTGCAATTGCTTGGCTGATAATGTTTTCGTCACGTGGCAACAGTTCAACAGTTTCACCGTCTCTGAATACCGTTGCGACACGCTCACTTTCCGCTCTTCGCGACTGATTCGGACGAGTAATGGCAACGAATTCACCCGTTAGGCTCTCACCTACTGCAATACCTTGGTTGTTGATATCAAATGCGTAAGTGTAAAGATAAAAGGTATTGTCCTCAGCCGGTTCTTCAAGCAGTGGGTATGTCTGCGTGCTTATTACGTCGCCGTTAACATCAAGCTGCCAAATAGTGGCATTAACTTCTGACAAATTGACAAAGGCTGGCGCGGTTGCAACTTGCGTATTAATAAAGGGCGACGTAATACGGGGCGCGGTGAAATCGCCGGTATATAAATTAAATAAACAGCGACCGATGGAAATATCGCCGCGCTCTTCATCGTCATCACAGCGTTCTCTCGCCTCGTCTACTGATGTTTGGAAACTTACAGTACTGAAACCCGCAACTTGTAGATTGTTGTTAATCGCCCGTGCTGAAGCGAAGCCACCTAAGGTATCGTCTACTGGTGGTAATACTTTGGTTTCCCCTGAGACTTGAACAAAAGCTTGCTGCGAAGATTCTGGATACGTGTATTTAATGATATCGCCGTCTTCATTTTCGTATTCATCAAGAATAACTAAGCCACCCGAATCACCCACAATGTAATCACCACTCAGACTGTCTCGTCCAAATGCTTCAACAGACTGTGTGTAATCATCGAATTTATCGGTAATCTTATCTAACCCTGGTACTAATTCAGCATCTACTGTATCGGTAACGTAGGTTCTAAATTGGGCTAACTTTTGAATTTGAGGAAGCGTTGGGTTAGAAATTAAATAACTGACTATTGACGAATAATCTGAGTCAGTAAATACACCTTGGCGAGCTGACTCTTCGTCTTCAAGCGCGGGACCAAATTGTTCAAAAAACGTGGTCCCCTCGATGAGTTGGTCTACGTCAATAGGCGGGCTGTATTCGAGCTGCGCTATAGTAAGCATTTGTCCGGCCTCATCTATAGAGCGACCAAAGTTACTGCGTGCATTATCCTGTAATGGAAGAGGTGTCACTGAATAAGTGGCGGCAAACGCCGAAACACTTCCTGTTGCCAACAGAACGGCGGCGGCAAGCTGAGTTCGTTTCATCTAAAATCCTA
>OJFL01000479.1_pt1 | contig 20589 bp, 18 predicted proteins | sample 1594131 | NCBI WGS metagenome assembly OJFL01 (sample SAMN05416782, study PRJEB24817) | seawater metagenome | isolation source: Sea water | place: Canada:Atlantic | collected 2013-07 | reverse complement strand
ATCTATAACAGCACTGAGCATTTAAAGTTGCGCGCACAACATAAATTAGCGCCTGCTGCATTTTTTAATTGGAGCAATTCGACGGGTGACCCGTTTGCATCCGCCGGCCAGGCCATGTTGAGCACATCTCCTGATTCCACATTTAAGAGTGCGGAACTTGATAGGTTAATCACGCCTTTGCTGGATGAGTCTAATGAGCGTAAGCGGATCCTAGGGTATCAAGAGGTCGATCAGCACATTGCCGACGAATGTCTTGTGATTCCTCTAGTGCAATATGATCAAGCTGTCGTGCATAACAAAAGTATCCAATTCACGCCTCACGCAGGCGGGGTGGTCTTGCCTCAGGCTGTCCGATCTTCATAGAACCATGATTTATGTTGATGATTGCCTAATAATTTTCGACTATGTGGACTCGTTTATAAGCGTAAAAGTATAAAATTGAATACACTGGTTATGTAATTTACCCCTTTGTGATGGGAGTGACGAAATGAAATTAAAAGGTGTCGTGGCGCTGGTAACGGGATCCAATAGAGGTATTGGGATGGCTTTTGTCAAAGGGTTAATGGCTAGAGGGGCGAAGAAAATTTATGTTGCTGCCCGAGATGCGTCATCATTAAGTGCACTTGTAAATGCAAATCCTCGGGTGATTCAACCGTTAACTCTGGATATAACGGATCAGACTCAAGTTGCTAATGCTGCTCGGGAGGCAGGAGATGTAACGCTTTTAATCAATAATGCCGGTGCCAATAGTAATACTGCTTTGATCGCTATTGATGGGTTGGATAATGCCAGAACAGAAATGGAAACAAATTACTTCGGAACGTTGTCAATGTGCAGAGCATTTGCTCCTGTATTGAAAAATAATGGTGGTGGTACTGTTGTTAATGTTCTATCCATCTTATCTCTGGTGAATCTTCCAGCGAGTGGTTCTTATAGCGTATCTAAGGCCGCAGCATATTCGATGAATCAAGGCGTTAGAGCGGAATTGTCATCGCAAAAAATCAAAGTGATCGGTGTGATGCCTGGAGCGGTCGACACTGATATGGCTAAAGGTTTCGAGGGCCCAAAAGAGAAGCCGCTTGATGTTGCAGATGCGGCGCTGAATGCGGTGGAAGATGATCTAGAAGACGTATACCCTGGTGAAATGGCGCAAGCGGTGAGTCTAGGTCTTGCCGAGGATGCAAAAGCTGTTGAAAAAGAATTTTCTGCTTACATTCCGGCATAAATTTTTGCCTTGTATGAGCGAAGTTTTAAGATTTTTTCAGGTGATTATAGAATTAAAAAAAGTGTAGAAATTTTTTATTGATCTTAACTACCATTTAATAAGGAGCGATTACAGTGTCAATTCGTTTTAAGGTTTCAATGTTGTCATTAGTGGGTTTTATTTTCCTGATTGTTGGGTGTTCTAATGAGCCCGCCGACACATCGGCAAATGGGACAGAAGCTCCGATGGCGTATGTTACAAATCAAAAAGGTGATATTACGGTTATCGATTTGGTGAGCTTGGAGGTTGTTTCTGAAATTGATGTGGAGGGTAAAGGGCCTCGTGGAATTGGTATTACGTCAGATGGGAAAACAATGGTTGTGGCTAATGTAGACGGCGGCGACATTACTTTAATAGATCGTGAAAGTGGCAAGATCAATAAACACATTAAGATCGGAGAAAACCCCGAGTTTGTTCGAGTCATCGGCAATCGAGCTTATATTTCGTTTGAGCCTGCCTCTTTAGGTGGCCCTCCGCCAACTCCTGGATCGGAGGAAGCTCAGAAATTGGAGTCAGATAGAGAAGAAGAGGATGCGGAGCCAGCGAAAATAGCCATAGTAAATATTGATTCCGGTGTCGTTGAAAAAGAAATCACAGGAGGTATGGAGACAGAGGGTATTGAGCTGTCTTCGGATCAATCTCAATTGATTATTACGAATGAGGCAGATGAGAATATTACAGTTCATGATCTAGAAACAGGAGAACTGGTTAAGGAAATAAGTACTCGAGAGTATGGTCATAGGCCTAGGGGGATTAAAGCCTCTCCTGATGGAAGTATGTACGTCGGTAGTATCGAGTACGGTAATAGCTTAGTCGTTATGAATAGTGATTTTGAAATTATTAAAGCGATCAAAACGGGAGAGGTTCCGTATGGCTTATCTTTTAGTCGTGACGGCAGTAAGCTCTATGTCGCACTTGCAAAAGGAAAGGCGATACAAGTGTTCGATACCAAGAGTTGGGAAGAAGTAGGTCGCGGGGAAACTGGAAAACGATGTTGGCATTTCACGTTCACTCCGGATGATTCAAAAATTCTTGTGGCATGCGGAAGATCAGATGAGGTCGTGGTGCTTGATGCATCGGATATGTCAGTGATAAAAAGATTGACCGGATTTGCTATGCCATGGGGAATTGTGGCCTACCCGAAATCAGTCGGAAGTCTTGACTCAGTTTGGCAGTAAATATTTTTCGGTCTAAAAACCCCACCATGATGGTGGGGTTTTTTTTCGAGTTTGAAAATATGATTGGCAGGCTAAAGAGTAAAAAACCATTTTTAGGGGCTATCCCAGGGGGAATAGATGTCTCGATTGGCTAATAAGATCGCCATTATTACGGGTGCCAGTAAGGGAATTGGTGCTGCTGCAGCTCGACGTTTCGTTGCCGAAGGGGCGAAGGTTTTTTTGCTCGGACGCAGTGAGGAAGCATTACGAAATTTGATGGATGAGCTCACGCCAGAAAGCTGTGATGTGATGGCGGGTGATATTGCAGCAGAAAAAACGAACCAAGACATGATGGAAGCATGCCGCCGTCGATTTGGCGAACCAGATGTTGTACTGATTAATGCTGGAATCGAAGGTGCTGCTGCGCTAATTCCAGATTATCCAACTGAAGTTTTTGATGATGTGATTGCAATTAATGTCCGGGGTGTCTTTTTAGGCCTCAAGTATTCACTACCACTGATGGCAGCAAAGGGAGGAAGTGTCATCATTACGTCTTCTATTGCTGGGCTTAAAGCGCGCGGTCTCGGGAATTCGGCTTACGTCGCGAGTAAGCATGCGGAAATAGGATTGATGAGAACGGCGGCTATAGAAAATGCTTCAAATAATATTCGCGTCAATTGTGTATTACCTGGACCGACTGAGACGAGAATGATGCGTTCGATTGAGGAGAATCGATCTCCCGGAGCCGCCGAAATAGCGAAGAAAGAAGTGTTGAAAGGAATTCCGTTAGGCCGTTATGGGACCCCGGAAGAAGTTGTAAATATGATTACGTTTTTAGCTTCGGATGAGGCGAGTGGCTGCACGGGAGGTGTTTATACCGTAGATGGCGGTGTTTCTGCATACTGACGTAATGCGGAATACTTAACTCTGAGGGATATGATGGTTAATCAAATATTACACACACTGGTGAATGAGCACTATGGCAATGAAGGTCTTTTGGATAGGATTCTTGCCGCGGCGCACGACGATGGAGTTGTGTTGAATGAGGCTCGCTCGCATGACTTTTCTCCTGTTGCTGAATTTCACATAGGTGGACGGGGTTCAACAATCGAATTGGCGAAAATGGCTCAATTACAACCTGGAGACAAGGTTCTTGATATAGGTTCTGGGTTGGGTGGTCCAGCAAGGACGCTTGTAGAGGAATTTGGAATTTTTGTTGAAGGAATAGACTTAACGCACGAATTTTGTGTTGTTGCCAATGAATTAACTCGAATGACGGGTCTTGCGGGCCAAGCGAAGTTTTCCCAAGGCGATGCCCTGAATTTGCCAAGCGATACAAATAGTTACGATGTGGTTTGGACACAACAGTCCTGTATGAACATCGAGGATAAAAATCGGATGTTGTCTGAAGTTCATCGCGTGCTCAAGCCTGGCGGTACTTATGTTTTTCATGAGGTTCTCGCTGGCACTGAAGCCAGCGCTATCCAGTTCCCCGTCCCTTGGGCGAGAGCAGATAATATGAGTTTTCTCTGGACGCAGGAGGCAATTAGAAATTCGATTTTGAAAATCGGGTTGATTGAGCAAGTATGGAAGAATGCGACGTGCAAGTATATAGAGGAGTACCGAGCGCTTGCATCGAAGACAGGTGAGGTCTCCCAACGTCCAAAGTTGGGCATACATCTAATGTTGGGTGAACAATCTGCAGTGATGAGAAAAAATGTGCTTGAAAATTTAAGTCAGGGACTCATTGCTATTTATCAGGGTATATTCAAAAAAGTGTAATAATGAATCAAGTGAGGAGATTTAATGGTTTCTGAGGAAGGATGCGTATACTCTAAACAGGAGGGTGGTGTATTTGAAATAATTATTGATCGTCCAATTAAGTTGAATGGATTCACGCCTAAAATGTTTCGTGAATTGATTGATGCTTACCAAGCTTATGAAATGGATTCTGCCTCCCTGTGTGCGGTGGTGACCGCGAATGGTGATCATTTTACGGCAGGACTTGATCTCCCAAAAATGGTGTCACATTTATCGGATGATTACATGCTTGTTAAAGAGGGGGAAATCGATCCTTTTGGGCTGCGGGCACCCTATCGCACAAAGCCGGTTATTTATGCGGTTAAAGGTATTTGCTTCACACTAGGCATCGAGCTAATGTTGGCGGCTGATATTGTCGTTGCTGCATCGAACTCTCGATTTGCTCAGGTTGAAGTAAGGAGAGGAATTATGCCCACCTGCGGTGCAACAACCCGCATGGTTTCTAGGTCAGGTTGGGGTAATGCAATGCGTTATTTGCTCACCGGAGAGGAGTTTGACGCTGACACTGCTAAGTCGCTCGGATTTGTTCAGGAGGTGGTGAATTCAGGTGAGGAGCGTTTGCGAGCGCTATCTCTAGCGCAAACCATATGTGATTGCGCACCCATCGCGATTAAAGCGATCCTTCAGAATGCCCGGTCTGGGCTTATTCATGGTGAGTCACACGCACACGCTGAACTTGGTGCCGCCCAAAGAGAGTTAGTCAACACAATGGATTTTAAAGAGGGAGTCAGTAGTTTCCAAGAGAAGCGCGATCCAAAATTCCGTGGTGAGTGAGTATTAATTAGGTTTTGGATTTCTTGGTAGTCCAGTATGCGTTGTACGAAATGCCTGATATTTTTTAGGCCGCCTTGATCCCTCTGGATTAAATCCAGTCCCCTTAGGCTGATATTGTGGAATGAGATGTTTTTTGCCAGGCCCAATCAGATCTGCTTTCCCCATTTTTTTTAATGCGTCACGCAATAACGGCCAATTTTCAGGGTCGTGATATCTCAAAAAAGCTTTATGAAGTCTTCGTTTTCTCAGACCCTTTGGAACAATGACATCCTCACTGTCATTTGTAACCTTTCGAAGAGGATTTTTTTCGGAGTGGTACATAGCCGTCGCTAACGCCATAGGTGAGGGTAAAAAAGATTGCACCTGGTCTGCCCGAAAACCGTTTGCTTTCAGCCAGACCGCAAGTTCCAACATGTCTGTGTCGGTTGTTCCTGGGTGCGCAGCTATGAAGTATGGGATTAGGTATTGTTCCTTCCCTGCTTGCTTTGAATACCGGTCAAAGAGTTCTTTAAAACGATGATAAGTCCCTACCCCGGGCTTCATCATCTTGGATAGTGGACCTTCACCAATAGCCTCAGGAGCTATTTTGAGATAGCCGCCTACATGGTGCTGGGCAAGCTCCTTAACGTAGTCGGGAGATTCAATTGCAAGATCGTAGCGAACTCCGGATCCAATCAATACTTTTTTGATACCTGAGAGTGATCGAACTTTTCGATACAAGTTGATGAGGGAAGAATGGTTGGTGTCTAAATTTGGGCAAATACGCGGATAGACGCAGGATAGTTTCCTACATGACGACTCGATAGTTTTGCTTTTGCAAGCCAATCGATACATATTGGCTGTCGGACCACCGAGATCGGAAATGACACCCGTAAAATCAGGTGCGTTGTCACGAATATTCTCTACTTCTCTTACAATAGAATCTTCAGATCGGTTTTGTATGATTCTTCCTTCGTGCTCAGTAATAGAGCAAAATGTACATCCACCAAAACACCCTCGTTGAATCGTGACGGAGAATCTAATCATGTCAAACGCAGGTATCTTTTGCTTTCCATAATTAGGATGAGGCTCTCGCGCGTAGGGTAATTCATAAAGCTGATCCATCTCATCCATCTCAAGAGGGATAGGTGGGGGGTTGATCCAGAGGTCACGATCACCGAAGCGTTGTACAAGAATTCGTGCATTGCCAGGATTAGACTCTAAGTGTAGAACCCGAGACGTATGCGCGTATAAGATTGGATCGTCACGTACTGATTCATATGACGGCAGTCGTACTACAACTTTTTCTCGAGAATGACTTTTTGATTGGACAACATCAGCTTTAGCATCGACTGATTTTTTCTTATCAGGACTAATCATTTGATACGGATTAACAGGCGGTGATAGTTGCCCGGGTTTATCTAGCGTGGTTGAGTCTTGCTCAACCCAATCAGATCCAATTGAGTCGACTGTAAAGGCGGTTCCTCTAATGTCAGTGATGTCTTTAATGGTTGTGCCAGAAGCAATCCGGTGTGCCACATCAACGAGTGCACGTTCGGCGTTCCCAAAAAGCAGGAGATCTGCCTTCGCATCCATTAGTACAGAGCGTCTAACTTTTTCCGACCAATAATCGTAATGAGCAATACGTCTAAGGCTGGCCTCAATACCTCCAAGAATGATTGGGACATTTTTGTAGGCCTGCCGAACTTTCTGGCTGTATACAATGACGCTGCGATCTGGTCTTTTCCCTGGTGCTGCATTGGGCGTATACGCATCATCTGTTCGTATTTTCTTATCAGAGGTGTACCGGTTGACCATGGAATCCATGTTGCCAGCGGTCACACCAAAAAATAATTTTGGCTCACCAAGTGCCTTAAATGCGCTGAGATCGTTCCAGTCTGGCTGCGCGATGATTCCTACTCTAAAGCCTTGATTCTCTAAAAGTCGGCCGACAATAGCCATGCCAAAGCTAGGGTGATCGACGTAGGCGTCTCCTGTAACTAGAATAATATCGCATTGATCCCATCCCAGATCTTCCATTTCGCTCTTTGACATGGGAAGGAAGGGGGCTGTGCCAAAACGTTTAGCCCAATACTTTTTGTATTCAAAAATACTCTGAGGAGCGTTCATTATTAAAGACGTGTGTTTGGGTGAATGGCGGTAGTCTAATGGATTACAGTGTATATTTCGAATGATTCTCAATGAGTCGCCATTCTCCAGAAGATAGTCCATCGATAGAGAATTCTCCAATTGAATGGCGTATGAGTCTGAGAGTAGGGTAACCGACGGCGGCGGTCATCTTACGTACCTGTCTATTACGGCCTTCGCTTAAGCCTAATTCTATCCAGGACGTTGTGATAGATTTTCGATAGCGAATGGGGGGGGCTCTATCCCAAACTTGTGGTTCAGCGATTCGTTTTGCCGTCGCGGGGCGTGTCATCCGCTTCTCAATTAAGACACCATTTTTCAGTCGCATGATTGCGGCATCCGTTGGTTCGCCTTCAATTTGAGCCCAATAGATTTTCTTTTTTTCGAATTTCGGATTAGATAGACGTTGTTGTAGTCGTCCGTCGTCGGTAAGAATGAGCAGGCCTTCGCTGTCTAAATCTAAGCGCCCGGCCGGATACACGTCTCTCATCTGGATATAATCCGACAATGTTTTTCGGTCATGTTCATCTGTGAATTGGGAGAGAACTCCAAAGGGTTTATTAAATAGAATGATCAAAAAATCCTCCTGTTTACTCTTCAGCGTAATACGCGCCCATTCTTAACCGACAGTATGAGACCATCTGTCACGGCGCAGTGTATACTATGTAGGCATAAAATTGATCCATAAATTTTCATCAATTTACTTTTAAGGGATTTAAATTGTTATGACTTATAGATTGTTTTCTTTAAAACCCATGACTTTCTGTTTGGTCTTGGTTTGTTCGTTAAATATTGTAAGTTTGAGAACTGTAGATGCGGCAGGTTCGGTGGCGATGCAGGCGGCAAGCCTCATGAAATTAGCGCCTCAAGCTTATAATATGGGTATGCGTAATGGAAATTCCGAAAAATGGAATCACTATTTTGAGTCTAAATCTCGCCGCACCATACCTGGAGTTGTTATCGAAGGCGCCTCAGCCATTGAGGCTTATTATAAATGGGAGTTTGAAACCTTTAAGGCGAAGTGGACTGCAAAGCGTGTGACGGTTCACGATCTTGTAGGTGCTATGGAATATCAGTGGTCCGCAACGCATAAACCGTCTGGAGATAAAATAAATATTGACGGAGTAGCTATTTTTGAACTTGGTATGAGTGGAAAAGTTAAGAACCTAGACTTTTATTTCGATACTGCACCGGTGGCTAAGTATTTTCAAGATGCTCCGGGGATGAATTAAGGATAAATCATGAGAGATATAAATTTTTTAAAAGTATCATCATTGTTATCGGCAATAGCGTTCTGCGTGGCTACTGTCACGACAGCGTCAGCAGAAGAGATTTTTGAATGTCCTAAAGATGAGTTCTGGATGGAGTGTCGTGCTGCTCAGGGTGACGTGCTTGCTGTGTACAAAGTTGCACGAGGGTCTTACGACCGTGCTTATGCTCAGGTCAAAGATGGACATCTTGCAGACTTTACACAAGCCTTAGAGATGGGACGTGAGCTGGTTGACCTAAAAGAGAAAAATGGTGGTCGCTTACTTAAAATGGTTCATCTCCAACTTAGTTGGGGACACCATATTGATAGAGACCAGGCCTTAGCGTGGTTAATAGAAGACCTAGAGCAGCGAGATTTAGATTATGTACCAGTGCTTATCAATCGATTGGCACCTGGGACAATTCAGTAATAGTTAGGGAGAATTAAAAAAGCAGCCCTTTAGGGCTGCTTTTTTTTAGTATAAATAATCAATTTATGTGGCTATATTGACTTATTGGTGGTCCTGACAGCCGATTTTCCACTCTATACTTTGTTCTCGAGGCTCTTTACATCGGAGCTCGCCAAGAATGAAGTCCGTCATTACGTAGAGGTTATCGTCGCTGAAGTCGCCCTCGAATCCCGGCATGCCAAGCTGCGTACGACCGTACTTGATGGTCGCCATGAGCATTTCTCGTGGCAATAACGTTTTTCTTAAATTTTTCCCCCATCCTCCTTCGCTATGGCCACCTTGCCCCATATATTTATGGCAGGTAATGCAGTAGCGGTCAAATAGTTGTCGCCCGCCAGGTCCCCTTTTCTTTATCTTAGGTCGGGCTGCTTCAACAGTTTGTATTGTATCGAATGATATATCTATACACAGTACTAAACTCATGGCGATTAAAGAACCGATTACCCCCGCCATAGTACGTTTGATTAATGTTTTGTTTCTCATGATTAAGAAGCCTAATATTTTATTATTCCAATATCTTCGGAGTTTAACCCCAGACTAAAAAAACTTACGGGACCGAATGGCCCCGCAAGTCTTCACTACTTTTCTTTATCTTCAAAAACTAAGTTTTTTTAACTTAATTTGGTAATTCGAAGACATAGAGGACGTTGCTAGGAACCTGAGCTTTGAGTTCAGGTGTTGCGCTCACAAACCACTGAGGCCATGCACCACCTAGTCCAACTTCAATCGCAACGTACTGCTTACCACCGGCCATATAGGTCATTGGTGGTGCATTGATTGCTGATCCGGTCTCAAATCTCCAAAGTTCTTCTAAGGTTACTGCATCATGTGCAACTACGGCACCTTCAGCATAACCAGAGAACACTAGTCCACCAGCGGTTGTCATCAAACCACCTAATTGTGGATATTTGGTTGTATGCTTCACTACGACTTTACCTGTTTGCACGTCAATCGCAGTGATGCTTCCCCAGATACGCCCGCAATCTGGATCTTCATAGGTTGAGTAAGGTGCACCACCTAGGAACAACTGACGAGGCTTGTGTTGTCCTGGAATAGTTACCTCAGCAAACGCCTTATTACATCCATCAATAGTAGGGATGTAATAGTAGTTGGTTTGAGGGCTGTAAGCTGTTGGTGGCCAGTTTTTACCACCCATGTGTCCAGGCTTCAATGTACCTTCGATAGTTCCACGGCCTTCCGTTGCTGTGCCACGCATAGCTGCGGTGCCAGGAACGTATGTTTGGACATCAACGCTTGGATCATAGGTGTTTGGTCTGCAATTCTCGTCCAGACCACCACTCCAGTTTAGCTCCTCAACAAACTGAGTTGCCCACAGACATTTACCAGTCACGCGATCAAGCGCATAAGCGTAACCGTTTCTGTTTGCGTGCAAAGTAGCGCGCTGGAATTTACCTTCGATGTTTGTATCAACAAATGTATTTTCATTGATGGAGTCGAAGTCATAAGGATCATTAGGGGTATGTTGGAAGCCCCAAACGATCTCTCCGCTGTCCGCATCTACAGCGATAGTACTGTCTGTCCAGAGATTATCTCCTGGTCGGTACGCTGAATCCCAGTCAGGGCCAGGATTTGCTGTACCCCAAACGATGAGGTTTAGCTCTGGGTCCCAAGATCCGGTGACCCATGTTGTGCCGCCGCCTGTTTTCCATGCACCGTAGTCATCTTTCCATGTTTCTGAGCCCGGCTCACCTGGTGCAGGAATGGTGTAGGTTCTCCAAACTTGCTCACCCGTTTTGATGTCCATTGCCTCTAAGAAACCACGAACACCAAATTCAGCACCAGCCATACCAGTGATAACTTTGTCCCCAGCAATGAGTGGAGCACCTGTAATGGTTTCGCCATTTCCAGGGTCAGCTACTTGAGCTTCCCATACAAGTGTGCCATCAATCTTGTTGAGTGCCACGATTCGACCATCAATAACAGGAGAAATTACGAACTCATCAGCAAGTGCAACACCTCGATTGTTAATGCCGCAACATGCAACAGTAGTCGCGTAGTCTCTGTCTGGAGCCGGATCATATATCCAAACTATACGAGGGCTTCCACCGTTTGTATCAAGCTTGGTAACTACACCCCAGCCAGTGGTTAAGTATAAGAACCCGTCCTCAGCAATTGGCGTACCTTCCAAACCTGCAAATGGGAAAGCAATAACCTCTTTCCCGCCGCCTTGGGTTCCACCCATCGCGAATGTGAATGCTACTTTCAGGTCCTTAACGTTGTCTTTATTGATATGAGCAAGACCTGAGTAGCGATGAGCCTCCAAATTTCCATGGTGGTTCAGCCAGTTACCAGGTTCTTTTTCACTGTTGACGAGACGATCGGTAGTAACGTTCGCAGCAAATGCTGAGATAGCTAGCGTAGCGCCAGCTAAAGCTACTCCGAAACGTCCGAGTGACGTTTTGAGTTTCATTAAATCTCCTCCCGAAGAATTATTAATACTAGTGACCTTGCATTGAAATGACAATTCAAGGCGCGATGGATAGAGGCGATCGATTCTTTTGAATTCTGAATTCCCCTATCCCTAATCTTATTGTTATACAACTGTTCGATTGGGTCAATAGATTGATCTGGTAGATCGCAATAAAAGCTTGCAGTCGAGCTATATCTCAACCTCAGATTGCGTGTGGACATGTTGATTGATAGATATTTTATTAATTTAAATCATTGTTTTAAATGATTTTTTTAAAGTAACGCAATGAATAAAGATAACTTTAAAGATTTGTCCAAGTTCCTGGTATTCGGTTTTATAGTGCCTGTTCTTAATCCTTTAATTGAAAATTTAAACAATAAAATAGAATGATCTAAAAGAAATATCTGAGCTCCGAGAATGCCGTTTTATTTTTCTTCTGAAGCCCAAAAATAGTGTCAGTAGCTCCATCGAAATATTCCAACCCAGCGATCGCTTTAAAATTATCGTTGATGGAATAGCTCATTTTGGGACGAACAATATAACCATGTCGTTGCAATAGCGTACTAGCAGAAAATTCCGCCTCGAGCGTATCGTTGAGCCATTTTTTCCCGATGCGCATACTTAAGCCGTATTCGTCTTTATCGAGTTGATGGTTGGCCAGGGCGCTCAGAGAGGCCACTGCCTTGCGAGAGTTATCACTGATTGTTCTAGGATCTTGATAATCAAAAACGCTACGATAAAAGCCTTGAGTGATAACACTTAAGTCCCCTCCAAAGTCTTGCTCAAGACCAATGACAATATGGGTGAATGAGTTCTTTATAAAGTCATTCAGCCCTGATGGATCTTTTGTGTGCGTATAGGCAGCCTCGACCGCATATCGAGTGGACCCTATGATAGTCGCAAAGTCAGCACCAAAAATATCGACTTCGTTATATTTTTTTTCGATTAAAAGGTCAGTGCCGGATCTTCCTGTAATGGCCAAATCAGCATTCAGGTCAATGCCAGAGAAGTAAGAAATAGACCAATCAATATCCCCTCCTGATTGATCAAACTTTAATGCGTATTGTTTGTGATCATTCGGAATACTATGAGTGAACTGAAATCCAGGCGTGTTTGCAGGGGGGAGTTGGTTAGGTTTAAAATTTACAAGCCAAATAGCCGTAAGACTCGATTGCATACCAAACACTTTGCTAATTTTTACAGCCTCTGTCCCGAATCTCTCTTCATCAGTCGCAGTTGATAATAGCGTGAAATCTCGAGGTGTGAGGTTATCAGTGGGGTTTATTCGATCGACTCTACCCCAGGCAATGATTTGACGCCCAAGCCTGTAATCCCAATCCCCTGTTCGAAAGTGAACGTAGGTTTCCTTAACACGATGATCGGTACTTTCACCTCCAAAAGAGTCTTGATTGTCAATATGGCCATCCGCATACAGCGTGAGACCGGGTCGCAAACGTTTGTCGAGTGTAAGCCATATCGAACTCGTAATTAGGTCTCCCTCATTATCATTCAATCGGTTTGATGACCAGTACCCACCACGTAATGAACCTGTGATTCCAAGTTCATTAATTGGCGAATACCAATGATTACTCACATCACTGCGCTCGAGTTCAAGGTCTGCGTCTGGAATCAAAGACGGCTCGTCAGCAATAAATAGTTCATCATCTTGCGATAGTGCCGATTGAGTATTGAGTATTAAAAATAATATTAAAAAAGCGACTCCGAAAATTTGAAGTCGCTTCGATGTGAAAGCTAACAACTGTCGAGTCATTCACTTTCCATATATCGTGTTGTGAAATAGGATGTCTTCACTCCAACATTTACTTTTAGCTTGTCTACTTTAACAATGGTTGAGTGACCTGAAATCACATTAGTTGCTCTTAACTCCCGTGCCGTCCACCTATTCTTCTCTGGTTCGACAAGCTGTAAATCTTTAAAGCTCATCTGCTTATATAGGGCGCCAGAGAGGTTATACATATCCGCCTTGCGAGTGACATAAGCTTCCTTTTGAATCCAAGAGACACGCTTGGAGTAACCAGTATTTTTCGCTATGGTTTTATTTTTTGGCGTTGATTCGATGACGTAGCACTCGAAACCGTCAATGAGCTCTTCCCCTACAATGAGATGTTCCCAATCTTGAACCTTGTGCCCAATTACGTCCCCATATGAAAAGTCAGTTCCAACAAAGCTGTCCCTTTTGTTACTGGATACAAGTCGCCTAACTTTTTTCATGCTGGGTAGATAAAGCCAGATATCATCGTCTTTTTCAGATTGTTCTATTAACAGCGATACCATGCCTCGAACGTCGGTTGGTTCGATAAATCGAGTCATTCGCATGTTATCAATACCATTTTTTTTCAGTTTGGTAGTGCCAAAGGTCTTACGCACTCGCTCTTTTCCAGCTTTATTTCTGAGAATAAATGTGCTCTCAGATTCTGAATCTGTGACTTTAGTTACAACGAAATTCTCTTGCATGATTTCAGCCGCAGACTGCGCGAAACTTGTGAGCGGCGTGAGACAGACGAGTGTTCCAAGTGCTACGAAGAGCATATTGATTGACAATCTTATTGCATTTTTTCTCATTTTTTTACTCCATCAAAGATAAACTTTGGTCTAAATTTGAGTATCAGAGACGGCATGACTGTTAGAGCTGCGGTAACGCTCACAATCATTGCCGTGCCTATTAATAAGGCCGTCCAAGTGTGTGGGTAATATCCGCGCGAGAATACTTGCACCGCATACCCTCCAGCCACAGCTGTTGCTACAAATAAACAAGCTGTCCCAGCGGTACGAAGCACTTTGTGGAAGGCCTCATCGACCCCCGTGCCGCTCGCCAGTTCCTCTCGCAGACGGAAAAGCATGTATATCGCATAATCTGCTCCTATTCCTATAGCTAGTGATGATACTAAGGCTGTGGGGATATTTAAACTCAGTCCAAGTATGCCCATCAGACCCATGTTAGTTAGAACGGAGAGTAGCAATGGAGTGATGACGAGCAGCCCAGCTATCGGAGTTCTGAATATTATCGAGGCAAATAAAAATACTACTCCAGCAATTTGAGCAATATTAAGCAGTTTATCCTTCACTATAACTTCTGCTAGAGCAGCACTTTGAGCAACGCTTCCTCCAACATTCACGGTGACTGTTGATGGGAAGTTTTTATCAACGAAATCCTGAATCTTGCTCCAGAGATTAAGCATATCCGTGGTGTTGTCGCTGTGACTAAACACCACCATGTTAGCTAACTTGTAGTCATAGTCTACGTAAGCGTCAAAATCGCCAGGAGAGCCAGACATGGAGTATATTAAAAGGTATTCAGCTATCGTATTTCTGCTGTCTGGTATCCGGTAGTAGCTAGGATCATCCGCATTCATTGATTTGTTCATCTGTTTAATGAATTCAGCTATTGACATAACCTTACCAATGTTAGGTTCGGTCTCGATAAACTGAGCCAACTTATCCATCGCTTTCAGAACCGCCGGATCTTTAATAGCGTCCTGTTCTTCGCCTTCAATCATTAGATAAATGGTGTTTGTACCTGCCATTCGCGCATTTAACGAACGATCGCTTTTCATTACTTCTAAATCGGGTGAGAAATAGCCTTTTAGAGAGCTTTCGATGGTTAACTTTGACATTCCATAAATAGAAAAAATAATTAGAACCGCCGTAATACTGAAGATATGTTTTCTATTTGGCCCGAGGATAGTTCTCGCATAAAACCCGGTGATTCTGTCCCAGATTCTTTCTTCCTTCTCTAGATTGGTTTCACCTTGACTTGGTGGCGGGAGAATTGCTCTGAGTGCTGGAATAAATGTCATTTCAACTGCCAGGATGCTAAGAATCCCGATACCAGAAAACACACCAAAAACTCGTATTGAAACTATGTCGAAAACCATCAAAGAGAAAAATCCACATGATGCTACGATGCCTGCAGTCAGCATGACAGGACCTATTTTTACGATGGAGTCGATTACAGCTTGGCGATTGGCCGCAATGCTGTCGTCATCTGCAACAATACTTTTCGGCTTGAAAATATAAGTAATCAATCGTATTGATGCCCAAAGGAAAAATAGCCAAACCGGTATCAGTGAAATTGAACCTACTTGGAGAGTTGCCAAAACTCCGTCACTGAGTTCACCTGTTTGGAATCCTTTGAAAAACCCCCACAGGACTGGAATGCCAAGCATGATGGGTGACAGCTTCCCTAGGATACGACTCACATCGAAGAATTTTGTTTTCGTATACTCAGCCCCATTTGGTTGGGCATTGTTGTATTCCTCGTAGTAACGTTTCAGTAGTTGAACTGCGTGTCCGGCACCTACCGCCAGGATTAACGTGGGCGTTAAAGTATTAAATATATCTAACGGCACGTTCGCGAGTCCCATGAAGCCCAGCGCCCAAATCACTGCGATTATGGGAGTAACCAATGGAAGTATTAACCCTTGTAGGGTTCGGAATGCCTCAAAATGAATAACACCGATAATGATTATCGCAATCATTAACAAAAAAGGAGTTCTTTCGGCGAATTTTTCAATTAACGCGATAAAGGGAGGATACCCGGTAACTTCGATGGTTACCGAGTCATCTCGCTCTGGGTCAACGGCTTCATTGATGCGGTCCGAGACATATGTAAACCCGACGCGGCCTTCCTTTTTATCTTCGGGAGAGGCATCTCTAACTTCAGCGAGGATTGTGAGGGTTTTAAAGTCCTCTGAGACAACCGAATTCATATAGGAATCATTGCGAAGTAATGCCTCTTTTAAAGCGGCCAACCCTTCAGGTGAAGTCGGCACTTCCTCCATCATCTGTTGGACTTGCATTCCATCCTCGGTACCTTTTATATCCTTGACTCTGCTGGCCGCTACCGATAACAGGTTTGTTTGAACAACTCGCGGCGTCTCGCTAAGTCTTTGCGTAATTCGTTGGACTTTCGCAAGAATCTCAGGCTGGAAGACATCCCCAATTTTTGCGGTTACACCTATCGCTGCAACGTATCGTGACCCAAATACTTCTTCAATCTTAAGTGTGGTTGATACGAAAGGATGAGATTGGGGAACGATAGTATTCGGATCAATGATGACAGTCAGGTTTCCAAGGTTCTTTACGAAAAAAATCGTTAACCCGAGAATGACTGCGATAACGAGCCAGCGTAACCGGACGATTAATTCAATATAATTCCGCATAATTCCCCCGTAAATTTAAATGTTTACAAAAGCTTTAACGCTCTAGATCACAATTTTTGTCCATAGTATATTTATTCTATCTGCTTGTACCTTTTATAAGTTTCTGGAGTTCAATTGGTGCTGTTGATCTCACCGATTAAAATTTTCCAAATTTTAAGTAAGCCTCTTTAGGATCCATTCCAGTCATGATGGCTTTTCTTACAGCACTTTCTGTGCGCAACACCAATTCGGCCTGGTTGATCGTTTCCTCTAGGTGCTTATTTGGGATTACTATCGCACCATCAACGTCCGCGAGTATGTAGTCTTCTTTCTGAATCAAGCAATCACCGATAATGATCGGGGTGCCGAGTTTGGTTGGAATCCAGCGGCCAACCACATCTTTTGGTGTGTTGAAGGAATAAAAAACAGGAAAATCGAGTGCGTTTATAATCGCGACATCGCGACAACCACCGTCTACCAGGTATCCGATGACGCCGCGTTTTTGCAGCGTTTCAGCAGACAGCTCACCCATTAGCGCAACTTCACTGGTGTGTGGTTGACACACCGCGACATAATTTTGCGGGATGCTTGAGAGCAAAGATGTCCACTCGATCAAGGTTTCGTGCGGGGTATGAGAGCCAGTTATTTGCCCTTCAATTGTAAAGATTGGTCCAGCTAATTTATGTTGCTTATTTAATGGCTTGATCGTGGAAGGAAGTACAAAGTTATCGCATCCTAACTGTCTTAATACGTCATGCACGGCCGAAGCATGTAGTCGAGAAAGCCTGCCTGTTAGTGTTTGTATTTCCATAAACCTTGCTCCCAGTGAGGGTTATTCATACGGCTGTGACACGGCAGCGTTTATTTGATCGGGGATGGGATATCCACCCCTTTTTCGTGTGACCAAGTGATCAGTGCGGGCATGATTGACGAATGAAGTGTGACTCCGTGACTCATTTGGTATTGACGTTTTTTTATCCCTTTTTGACCTGGCATACGCACTGGGGATTCTGGGTCAATAGGCGTTGAGTTGAGACACGCTTCTGTGACCCAACTGGTCTGCCTCATAAAGTGACTAATACCGCCGAATAAGACAGGATTCAACACTTGCAGAAAGACTTCTCCTGTCCATGCCTCGACTAAGTCGGCTCGCCCGTGTCCTGATAAGCCTTGGGTTAATGCTTCAACTAGTAATCCGAGCGCAAATCCTTTGTGTCCATACTCCAAACCGCCGATTGGCAATAATGCACCAGAAGGCTCTGATGTCATGACGCTCGGGTCATTGGTCGATTGTCCTTTTTGGTCAATAAGCCACGGCCCTGTTAGCTTTTCTTTCGACTTCGCTGTGCGCCCAACCATACCGTTTGTTGTTATGGAGGTTGAAACATCGATCAAGACAGGCAAATCATTGGTCGGCCACCCGGCCGCGATCGGGTTGGGGGTCAGAGTTCCCGTTTTGCCGCCATGCGGTGCGACCGATTTGTTCTCAGGGGCGGAACTCATAATAATTGCGACCATGTTTTTCTCAGTCGCTTTAAGGAGGTAGGCGGCAAGACACGCGATGTGGTGTCCTCCCGCAATCGTTACCGTGCATGTGCCGTAGGTTTCTGCCCGATTGATGGCCAGGTCCAGCGCTTTGGATGTGAGCCAGGTTCCCGGCAATCTTTTGCCGTCCCAAGCGATGGCAGCTGGAAGGTCGCTGATTACCCGTGGTTCCCCATGAGTCGCCATAGCACCTGATTTAATATCGGAGAGATAGGGCGCTAGTAATTGCAAGCCGTGCGTGTCATGTCCAAGTAAGTCTCCTTCTACGAGGACATCTGCGATCACAGCAGATTTAGACGGCTCCATTCCTGAGGCTGTTAACAAAGATGAGGCAAATTCCTTTAAGATACTATGGTCGTATCGGTCTGCATTTGTATTAATTGCGTTCTCAGTGCTCAATGTGTGAATCCACGCTACATCATTATAATTTGTCGAACGGTATGTCCTGATTGCAGTCTATCGAACCCTTCATTAATGTCTTCTAATTTTATATGGTCACTCAAAAGTTGGTCGACAGGCAACATGCCACGTTTATATAAATCAATGTAGCGAGGCACATCTCTAGTAGGCACACATGACCCGACGTAACTGCCTTTCACAGTGCGTTCTTCCGCAGTTAAATTGACGTGCTGCAACTCCCAACGCGCCTCTGGGTGAGGTAGCCCTGCGGTAACCGTCGTGCCACCTCTTCGTGTGATGCGGTATGCTAATTCCATAGCCTGCACAGACCCAGCCATTTCGAAACCGAAATTAACTCCCCCCTGAGTCAACTCTTTAACTTTATCAATCGCTTTCTCATCTTTGGCATTTACGGTTGCCGTTGCGCCGAGTCTCTTTGCGATGTCGAGTTTGTCGTCATGCACATCTATAGCGATGATTTGACTCGCCCCAGCAACTTTTGCGCCAAGTAACGCATTAAGGCCGACACCGCCTAGGCCAACAACGCCTACGGTGGCACCGGGGAATACGCCCGCGGTATTCAATGCTGCCCCAACCCCTGTCAGCACCGCACAGCCAAATAATGCGGCTTCATCAAATGGTAGGCTCTTATCAATTTTTACGAGAGAACCTCGATTTACCACGCAGTATTCGGCAAATGCGGACACGCCCACGTGGTGGTAGACCGGCTCGCCATTTTGGCTGAGGCGAATGCCTCCTCCAAGGAGCGTGCCGGCACCGTTGGATTGTTGTCCGGGCTCACATTGTCCCGGCCGGCCCTCTTTGCATGAAATGCACTCACCACAACTCGGGGCGAATATCAACGCTACGTGGTCTCCAGTTTCAATGTCCGTGATTCCCGGTCCGCACTCAACGACAATACCTGCAGCTTCGTGACCAAGAATCATCGGTGTCGGCCTCGGTCTGTTACCGTTCACGCTTGATAAATCTGAATGACAGAGACTGGCTGCTTTGATTTGCACTAGAAGTTCGCGTTCTTGGGGGGGGGCAATTTCTACTTCCTCAATAGTTAAAGGTTTTGAGTCTGCATAGGGTTGCGCTGCTCCCATTTGACGGATGACCGCTGCTTTCATTTTCATGACGATTCCTTAATTTTCTATAAATATTAGTAAGTTGTTCGGCCACCGGAGGCATCAAATACGGCAGCTGTGCTGAATGAACAGTCTTCAGTGCACAGCCAAGTTATCAAGGATGCGAGTTCCTCCGCTGTTCCGAGTCGCCCCATAGGGATTTTTGATTTCATATAATCGATATGACTTTGCGATACCGTTTCTAGAAGTGGTGTGTCGACAGTCGTTGGTGTAACGGCATTTACGAGCACACCTGATGTGGCAAGTTCCTTACCTAGAGACCTCGTCAGCGCAATGACGCCAGCTTTTGAGGCCGAGTAAGCCGAAGCAGTTGGGTTCCCTTCTTTGCCTGCTACGGAAGATACGTTAACGATTCGTCCATATGTATTTTCAATCATGTGAGGCACGATTGCTTTACAGGCAAGGAAAACACCGATTAGATTAACGTCGATCACTTGTTTCCATACGTCAGTGGGGTACTTGTGCAAGACTTCATTGACCCCGTTAATACCAGCTGAGTTAACTAGAATGTCGACCTTCGGGTGAGATTCGAGTGTTTCCTTAAGCGCACGATGCACGTCGGTCTCGTCGGCAATGTTGACTGTGATGCATTGGGATTCTTTTTCGAAATTTGCAAATTTATCTGTTTGCACATCCCAAATGACCACGGTTGCGCCAGAAGAGATCATTCTATTAACCGTTGCCTCTCCAATGCCAGAGGCGCCTCCAGTCACAATCGCAGTTCTACCCTTCATGTCTAATTGATTCATGATGATAACCTTGTATTTAGTTGATAGAAGATATTATGTTTTAACGCTATTCAAATCTCTAGAGCGATCTTACAGAAACATGTATACGTGATTATAATGTCTCAAAACGTACGTCTTTGCAGGGTGTCCTGGATAAACGATTTTCGGAGCTATTTCTTCGGGCAGTGTGTAGCAAAGAAATCACGGGGGGGTAGATGACACAAAAAGTCAAAGCAGCGATTATAGGATCCGGCAATATTGGTACCTGTCTCTTATACACATCTCCGAGCCCACGAGACAGGCAGAAATCTC
>OJFL01000474.1_pt1 | contig 20657 bp, 24 predicted proteins | sample 1594131 | NCBI WGS metagenome assembly OJFL01 (sample SAMN05416782, study PRJEB24817) | seawater metagenome | isolation source: Sea water | place: Canada:Atlantic | collected 2013-07 | reverse complement strand
CCACCTGCTCAACCGGGGCTACCACCTGCTCAACCGGGGCTACCACCTGCTCAACCGGGGCTACCACCTGCTCAACCGGGGCTACCACCTGCTCAACCGGGGCTACCACCTGCTCAACTGGAGCTACCTCCTGCTCAACTGGAGCTACCACCTGCTCAACCGGGGTAACGGGTACAACCGGGGTAACGGGTACAACCGGGGTAACGGGTACAACCGGAGTCACAGTCCGAGGAGTAGGAGATCGAGGACTCGTCGGCTCACGCCTAATTGGATTTTCTATTGGTGGTTGTTGCACTATCACTGAAGATGTCCTTTGAGGGGCTTGAACCACTGGTATATTCTCAGAAGCTCTCTGTCGCGGCACATTAGGAATAGGCGGAACTATGGCAGTCGGCCCCGGCGTAGGCTGTCTCTGCGGCTGAATGCTTTGTCTCGAGGGCATTAATGCCTCTGAGGGTGATGGAATGACCGGTTTCGTCACCTTTTCTGGCTCTAGCTCAACGGGTTCAATCAGCTCAGAGTCAGGCTTAGAAGCCGAGTCAAGTTGAACCGTTAAGAAGTCCTTCTGATCCTCGAGGCTAACTTTAAATCCTGGCAACGTGACGACTACTAGCACGTGCAGCAGCGCAGATGCCAGGAGGCCCCATAGCATTCCACTGTTATAGCTATTTATGCTTGCAATTGACATTAGTCTATCAAACGCCTCGAATACTTCCCGATGTAATCCCAAACCGTCAATTCATACGGTTCCAAACTAATGATAATCATGAGAACGATTTGCTGAATTTTCTGCAGAGTATCACTGGCAAGACCGTCACACTCTCGTTGTCATAAAACTAAAGTTACTGAAATACTCGCATTGTGAGTAAGGATGAAACTGTAGCGATATGGCGGCTAGGAATCAACTGAAAGGTTGGTAACTAGTCCGTTTTAAAACTTTTTAGGAGGTATTTAACATGTGGACAAAGCCTGAGTATACCGAAATGCGTTTCGGTTTCGAAGTCACCATGTACATCGCAAACAGATAATTTCTGTTTCGAATGTATGTGAAGGAAAGCCCCTGTTTCAGGGGCTTTCCTTATTTAAGTAGTGTAAACAAAAAAAGAGAGTAATCAGCATGAGAGTAAGAGTTCTTGGTTCGGCAGCTGGTGGTGGATTTCCGCAATGGAACTGCAATTGCCCCAATTGTGATGGCGTACGCAAAGGAACGATCAATGCGAAACGTCGTACCCAATCATCTATCGCAGTCAGTAGTAATGATGTTGATTGGCTGTTATTCAATACCTCTCCAGATATCCTTACTCAATTTCAGCAGTTTCCTGAGTCACAACCGGCTCGATCAATTCGCGATACAGCATTCAGATCTATCGTGCTTTTAGATGCCCAAATAGACCATACGACAGGTCTGTTCATGCTCCGAGAATCTAAAACGCCGCTCAATATTTACTGTACGGATATGGTTTACGAAGACCTTACCACTGGAAATCCGATCTTCAAAATCCTGGAACATTACTGCGGCGTTAATTGGCATCAAATTTCAACAGAAGAAGGAAACTCCTTCGAACCAGAGGGTATCTCCGATATCAAAGTCAGAGCTATTCCATTGTCTAGTAAAGCTCCGCCCTACTCGCCACATCGGCATGACCCTCATGAAGGCGATAATCTTGGTATTTTGCTCGAAGATACAAAAACTGGGAAAAAAACATTTTATGCTCCAGGGCTCGGACAGATTGAATCGCACATTAAGCCATTTATGCAATCTGCTGATTGCCTTCTTGTTGACGGTACCTGCTGGACAAATGACGAAATGAAATCACTCGGTATTGCCGATAAGATGTCACTTGATATGGGACATCTGCCGCAGTCTGGCCCTGGCGGCATGATCGAAGTATTAAGGCCACTGCCAGCTGAAAAGAAAGTTCTTATACACATCAATAATACGAATCCTATTTTGAAAGAGGACTCGGAACAACGCCAACTACTCAAAAAAGAGAACATTGACGTTGCTTATGACGGAATGGATTTCGTCGTCTAATCCATATTAAGATTTAAGAGAGGTTTTCTGTGAGCACGAAAGGCAATACACCCTGGTCAACTGAAGAATTTGAAAAAAAGCTCAGAGCTAAAGATAAGAGTTACCACATACATCATCCTTTCCACATCGCGATGAATAGCGGTGGCTGCACGAAGGAACAAGTGCAAGGATGGGTTTTAAATCGCTTTTACTATCAGATAATGATACCGATCAAAGACGGCGCAATCTTATCGAATATGCCAGATAAAGAGCACCGAAAACTTTGGATTCAAAGAATTCTAGACCATGACGGCATTGGCGATGATGAAGGCGGTATTGAGGCTTGGGTCGCACTAGGCGAAGCCGTAGGTCTCAAACGAGAGGATATAGTTTCCCTAGAACACGTAACACCAGGAGTGAAGTTTGCCGTTGATGCGTACGTTAATTTTGCCAAAAAATCACCTTGGCAGAAATCTGTTTGCTCATCCTTAACAGAATTATTTGCACCAACTATTCATAAAAAACGTTTGGATTCTTGGCCCGAGCACTATCCTTGGATCGAAATAGAAGGCTATCAATATTTCAGAAAACGCCTCTCTGAGGCAAGACGCGACGTCGAGCATGGGCTCAGAGTAACGTTGGAATATTATAAAACTCTAGAGGAGCAACAAGAAGCGCTTAATATTCTGCAGTTTAAGATTGATGTTCTATGGACAATGCTTGATGCCATACACGTCACATACGGCATCGGACCAGATAACCTAGGCGCGATAGAAAGAATGCAAAAATGAGCTTAGATGCACTTGCGCGAGATCAGCTTCTCTCGCTGGAAAAACAATTTCGATTTCAGTGGGAACCGGCTCAAGAGTCCTTCGTTTTGCTATATCCAGAGGGACTCATTAAGCTTCCTGGTAGCTCAGGAGAGATCATGAAGTTAATCGATGGATCAAAGAGCGTTGACATGATTATTGCTCACTTAGAGGAGCAGTTCCCGGGAATTGATCTCAAAAATGACGTTTTAGACTTTTTGGAGCACGCATATGAAAAAAATTGGATCCGTACAAACTAACCAACCCAAGGGACCACTTTGGGTTAATGCTGAGATAACTTATAAGTGTCCGCTCCACTGCGTATTTTGTTACAACCCATTAGATTACGCGTCCACATTCAAGTCAGAACTCTCGACTGAAGATTGGCTGAAAGTATTTAAACAATCTCGTGAGCTCGGAGCTGTACAGCTGGGAATTTCTGGTGGGGAACCACTAATGCGAGACGACGTAGAAATCATGGTCGAAGAAGGCACTAAGATGGGCTACTACGTTAATTTGTTGACATCGGGCATCGGACTAACTGAAAAGCGTATTGCCGCTTTTAAAGAGGGTGGTCTGGGTCAAATTCAATTATCGTTCCAAGACTCCACAAAGGAACTCAACGACTTCTTATCCAGCACGAAAACCTTTGAATTAAAATCGAAGGTTGCGAAACTAATTAAAGAACACGACTACCCGATGGTCCTTAATGTCGTACTTCATCGCTTAAACATAGATCACATTGGCCAAATTCTTGAGATGGCTGAGGCTATGGGTGCGGATCACGTAGAGCTTGCGAATAGTCAATATTATGCCTGGGCCTTAAAGAACAGAGCATATCTAATGCCGAGTGCGGAGCAACTCCGAAAAGCGGAAGAAACAACGAATCGATTCCGTGAAAAAATTGGTAACAAAATGAAGTTGTATTTTATCGTTCCGGATTACTATTCCAACCGACCGAAAGCCTGTATGAATGGTTGGGGGTCTGTGTTCCTAAACGTTGCACCGGATGGTTTAGCACTTCCTTGTCATGAAGCCAGAATGTTGCCTGGCTTAACATTCCCTAACGTTAGAGATAATGATATGGGATGGATTTGGAATGAGTCTCCTGCTTTCAATGCGTACCGAGGTGAATCTTGGATGCAAGAACCCTGTAGTAGTTGTGATGAACGAACAAAAGACTTTGGAGGATGTCGCTGCCAAGCATTCCAGTTAACAGGAGATGCGACCAATACCGATCCAGTCTGCGACAAATCGCCTCACCACAATATCATCACAGAGGCGGTGGAACTAGCGCAGAAGCCACAAGCGCCCGCAGTAGACGTGAAGCCTATCATTTTCTTCAGAGACGATAAAAACTCCAAAGCGTTGATCGCCCAGGAGATCTAATTAATTGCTTTGCCTACTGAGTTGATAAAATTAAATCAAAATTGAACCTCACAGAATGATCCTGGCAAATAACCTCACAAAAACCTACGGCAACCAAATCGCTGTAGATCAGTTAAACCTGGATATCCCGCAAGGCCAGTTTTTTGGTTTAATCGGTCCTAACGGATCGGGAAAAACAACATCAATACACATGCTCTCAACGCTCCTTCAGGCAACGAGCGGTTCAATAACAATCAACGGATTGGACGTCACAGCGCATCCACAACAAGTAAGACGAGATATAGGCCTTGTCTTTCAAGAATCAGCTCTCGATAGAATGCTCTCCATTGAAGAAAATTTATATTTCTGCGCAGGACTTCACGGGATCAATAAGAGTGCGATCAAAACACGAATAAATTCGCTACTCGATTTATTTGAGCTCCAATCAAAAAAACGAGCATCAGTCGGAAGCCTATCCGGCGGCATGCGTAGAGCAGTCGACATCATTCGGGGGGTGCTGCATTCCCCCAAGGTGTTGTTTTTAGATGAACCGACCGTAGGATTGGACCTGCCGAGCAGAAGAAGAATATGGCGATTCATTAGAAACCTAATCGACGATCATAAACTCACCGTAGTTTTGACTACTCACTACTTAGAAGAAGCAGCACCTTGCGATAATGTAGCCTTCATTAAGTTGGGTAAACTGGTTTCAGAAGGTTCTCCAGAAGAACTTATTGAACAACTGGGCAAGACTATCGTTGAGGTTTCTGGGTCAAATGCTGAGGATTACATTAAGACACTTAAGCTAAGTGCTGAAGACTATATGCTAGACGGGAGAACTCTCCTGATCCGAGTACACAAACCGCAGCCCAATCAAGTTGAGCAGATACAGGCCACGTTACGTGACAGCGCAGATATAATCAGTGTCCGAAAATCTAACTTGAATGACGTTTTCATATGGTTGTCGAGCAAAGGTCAAGGAACAAGTTAATGCTCATAGCCTTGAAGTCAGTACTCGATAGAGAACTCAAAAAAACCTTCCGACAAAAATCACGATTGCTCTCTGCAATGGTCAGGCCACTCATCTGGTTATTTGTCATTGGAGGTGGTGTCGGCTCAATCATGCCCGATGGTAACTCTCAAGATTACCAAGATGCGATCATTCCAGGGATACTCGGTATGACACTATTGTTTGGCTCAATGATGTCAGCCTTGACAACCGTTTACGACAGAGAATCTGGCGTCATGCGTATGTTCATTATCTCACCCATGCCAAGTTACGCAATCATCCTAAGCAAACTTGCCTCATCCACACTAGCAGGACTTGTTCAGATAATAATGTTATGCATTTTACTTTTTGCACTACAACAAATTAACGTTAGCCAATTGAATTGGCCTCTGTTTATATTCAGCATCACGTTAACGGCCGTAGCATGCTCCGCACTTGGTCTGATCACAGCCGTCGTGTCAAAGTCCCTAGACAATTTTGCCGCGATCATGAATTTCGTGATCTTCCCCGTGTTTTTCCTTAGTGGCGCACTTTATCCTGTTAAAAATTTACCAATCGTCCTACACTGGGTCGCTGTTGCAAATCCTTTTACCTACGGCGTCGATCTAATCAAACATTCGATTGATATCAACAACGTCAGTGCAGATTTCCCTCTCTTAGTCGATACATTGATGCTTGGTACTTTTTCGGTTTTAGCTATAGCATTTGCCAGTTGGAAATTCTCCCAAGAAGCTACGTTATCAACCCTTATTAATAAATTAACAGGTGGAAAAAGGTAAGAAAGACAGCAGTTCAGTGCTGACTTTGACCTTAATGGTTATGGCCGCCAGCACCATGGACATGCCCGTGAGCAAGCTCCTCTGCACTAGCGGCACGAATACTTTCTATCTTACATTTGAACATCAGACCCAAACCAGCCAAAGGATGGTTACCATCTACCACCACCTTTTCATCCGCCACATCTGTCACACGAAAAATTGTTTTGCTCTGCCCGTCTTCTTGATGGCCTTCAAACTCCATACCTATTTCTATGGAACCGGGGAATTTATCAGCCGGTTCTAGGTGAACCAAGCTCTCGTCATAATCACCAAAAGCTTCAGCTGGATCTAGCTTTACGTCAACCGCATCGCCAACAGATTTTCCATCCAACGATTTTTCAACCACTTCAAAAATCCCTTGATATCCGCCATGAAGATACCCAATGGGCTCGGATGTTTTCTCAATTAAATTCCCATCTAAATCAAATAGCTCATAGGCCAGAGAAACTACTGTATCTTTTCCAATCTTCATAAAAACTCCAAAAACAAATAAACAAAAAGTAATAGCATACAAAATTAATCCTCTTGACACATAATCAAGGCTTACATGAAAAGATTCGCTCACGAAAATCCCCACACTAACTTATTAAATATGCAATATAAAAACCTGCTTGGCGGCCTCACTCCGAATCAGTTTCTAAAGCAACATTGGCAAAAGACCCCACTTCTAATTCCTAATTCAGTAGCAACTGGTAATTGGTTATTAAGCCTAGATGACTTGCTAGAGCTTTCGCAAAACCCCATGTGCTCGGCACGCTTAGTCGTCCGCGACCAATCTGAGTACCGCGTAATCTATGGTCCAATGACAAAAAAAATGCTGCATGACTTACCTCATGAAAATTGGACTTTATTAGTGCGAGGTGTCAATCACGCACATCCCGAGGTGAATAAATTACTCGGTTTATTCTCGTTTATGCCATATGCCAGACTTGACGATGTCATGGTCAGTTACGCGACCCCTGGGGGAAGCGTTGGACCGCACTTCGATTCCTACGACGTATTCTTACTTCAAGGCGACGGATCAAGACGCTGGCAAGTGTCTGAACCAGGCTCAAGGGAAATCCTACCTCATGACGATCTAAGAATACTCAAATCATTCAGGCCAGAGGGGGAGTGTGTAGTCCAAACCGGAGACATGCTCTACCTCCCGCCAAACTTCAGTCACCATGGGATTGCGTTAGAGCCCTGCTTCACCTATTCCATAGGATTTCATGCTCCCAATTTTGATCACATAAAAAGTGAATTTCTTCACTATTTAGATATCCAACTTGAGTTGTCGGGTTTTTTTCAAGATAAACATCGTAAAGCCACGAACCTTCCCGGGTTGATACCTACTGATCTTTTGACCACTATCCAAGAAGTCATATCCAAAATCACGTGGACCGAAAAAAATACCTTAAAATTTGCTGGGGAATTCTTAACTCAACTCAACATTAATCATAGCAATGATCGGAAAAAACCAGAGTCAAAGAAAAACTTCCTATCGCAGTTAACAAACTTCTCCTACCAAATTCATCCGGCAATTAAATTCCTGTATCGGGGCAACCTAGGATTCATAGCTGGACTTACCTTTGAAATACCCAAATCAGATCAAGCTGTAATCAAGCAGCTTGCAAATAAACGAATAATTAAAGGTGAAATCATCAAGGAGAACAAATTTCTTTCTGATAAGTTGTACCAGTGGATGGTAGAAGGGTATATCGAAAAGATGAAAGTAGAATAGCCCGTGAATCTATCACGCTGGGCCAACAATGCGCCAATCCACTCCCAACTCTTGTGTTGCAATATCTATCCCGTCTTCACTCCAGCCTAGAGCGTCCGCAATCAAACGACGAACTATACTAGGATCATTGTTTTCCTTCGACAAATGAGCAGCTACCACATGCTTCAGTTGAGGCCCCTTAATTCGATCAAGTAATTTTGCAGCAATAGAATTACTGATATGTCCGAATCGTCCCGATATTCGTTCTTTTAGTGCTAATGGGTACTGAGAACGCTTTAACATGTCTGCGTCATGATTAAATTCAATAAATAGTGCCGAACAACCTGTCAACTGCAGCTCCATGTGCGGCGTTATCGAACCGCAGTCTGTCAGAATTCCAAGCTTCTCGTGCGCACAGGTGATCGTAAACTGACTTGGCTCACGCGCATCATGAGGGACCGGATATGGTTGAATCAGAAGATTTTTTATTTTAAAAGAAGCATATCCTTTGATTGGCTGAAATGAATTTAAATTGGCTAACTTAGGACTAGCTAAAAACGTACCGGGCGTGCAGTAAACCGGCAATGCATATTTCTTTGCAAAACCAGCGACGCCTCCAACGTGGTCTCCGTGCTCATGAGTCACGATCACAGCGTCAATCTGAGTAGCATCTACATCAAGCCGACTTAAGCGTTTCTCCGTTTCAAGCATGGAGAATCCGCAGTCAACTAGCACTTGGGCCTCATCAGAAGAAACTATGAGCCCATTCCCTTGGCTACCACTTCCAAGCGATGCGAACTTAAACGTCACTCAGGTTTTCCTACTCAAGCCTTTCTTGCAAAACCAGCAAAATACGTTTTTCTGTTTCGTTGCGTACCGCCTGCCCATTCTCATCCTGAATTGTGATCATAGTAGCCTGACTGTCACCACTCACCATAATTCGGTACACCATAGGCTCTGCAGCTTTCACGTCTTTCCAAAACTTAAGTCGCTCAAGGCCCTTTTTCACCACTTGCCCATCTGGATCGTGATATCTAACAAAATATAAGCCATTGGCTTCGTCCCGTTTTTCTAATGAGGCGCCCATAGTCAACAGAACGATACCAACTCGATCCCACACTCTCCCAACAGAATCAGAAACAAGAAGCGCATATCCACTGCGTTCATCATCTATAGAAATTAAAGTGGGCATAGGCTTTGCCTCATCCGAGATTCCGCTGGTAGCAACCTTCTCCTCAGGCAGGCCGAGATACAACATTAATTCATACAACATCTTAGCCTCAGCATTCGGCTCTCTGGGTGTATCCGCCCATGTGTTTAGAATCATCTCGCCATCGCCACTCATTGTCATGACTTTTTTCATTCCTTTATGGCTTACGAAAATCTCTGTCTCACCTTCGCTAACTCGTTCAATTCGAGTCCAAAACTTATCTCTCTCGGGGCTAGAGTAAGCTCTAGAAAAGATGTTTTGAACGAACTCCTTGAACCCAGTTAAGCCTTTTTCAGTGTTTTCCTCTGCCCAATCTGTTTCGATAATTCCCGTAATTGGAGATTGATCTACAATCAAAAAACCCTTCATCATCCAAAATTCCGCAATCACCGGCCATATTTCCTCCACAGGTCGGTCGACGATTAACCATCGATATGTGCCCTCTCTACCAATACTGACATCTGGAACAGTCGGCAAAAGTGTCGTTGTCGCCTGAATAGTTCCTGAGCCTTTTTCCTCTGCATATTTGGAGAACGTCGTCTCCTTATCGCCTGGAATAGCATAGCGGTCACTTTGTTCAATCGAACCAAGCTCTGGCGGAATGACTAAGGGTTCTGTTCGAGAGCCTACCCCTGCAGACTTATAGTCAACTTTCCTCTTTTCTGAAACTGTGCCGCAAGAAGCAAGAAAACAAGCGATTAGGGAACATAAAACTAAATTTTGTAGATAATGGAAATTCATGATCGGATCTTTTACCATTTTTTTATAATTAATTTTTCTGCCTCAACGCCCAACTTCTGCGTGAGTTAGGGAGTCGAGCATTTTTTGGTGAAATTTTTCATCCAAATTCGTTAGAGGAAGCCTAATGCCACCACGAATTTTCCCCATACTTTGGAGCAGCCATTTAACGGGGATCGGATTCGCTTCCACAAATAAATTAGTATTTAAGAGTGACAGTTGATCATTTAAAGATCTAGCTTGATGATAGTCGCCTGCCAAAACGGCGTCGCAGATCAATTGCATTGCCTTAGGGACCACATTAGCAGTAACTGAAATCACCCCTTGCGACCCGAGCATCATCAGAGCCATGAACGTAGCGTCGTCACCACTATAAACAATAAAATCCTCTGGAGTCCTGTTAATCAAATCTGCGCCTCTTCCCATGTCCGCGGTAGCATCTTTGATACCAATAATATTGCCAACTTGGGCAAGCCTAAGCACCGTGTCATTGTGAAGATCAGCGATCGTCCTTGATGGCACGTTGTACAATATCTGAGGTATTTCAACTGACTCGGCAATTTTACGAAAATGCCTATACAAGCCCTCTTGGGTCGGTTTATTGTAATAAGGAACGACCGACAAACTAATATCGGCTCCAACCTTTTGCGCGTGCATCGATAGTTCAATAGCTTCATTCGTAGAGTTAGCGCCCGTACCAGCAATCACAGGAACCCGACCAGCTACGTGCTTGACTGCATATTCAATTAATGCAGCATGCTCATCCACGGCCACTGTCGGCGACTCGCCTGTGGTACCTACAACGACGACCCCACGAGTTCCGCAATCAATATGCCAATCTATCAAACGCCCAAAAGACTCGTAGTCTAAGCTGCCGTCCTCAAACATTGGGGTCACTATAGCAACAAGGCTTCCGACCAACATCGCCACCTCCAAATCAAAATAAAAATAACGTCTAGTTTAGAATTATTATTCTACCTTATTCACTTATCAGGCAGACGTCTTTCACCGAATTTATAATCGCGAGAAACCGCACAAATTCGTTGAACATATGCAGGTTTTGGCAACGTAACCGGGCCTGCCTCGTACATCACCACCTGCAGTTTTTCTCGAACCACATCAATCAACTCATTCGTTCGAAGTAAAAAGTCTGGATTGCTGGGCCGACCAAAAGACTCATTCCCCACCATGAAAGTCTCGTAAATCAAAACTCCAGAATCAGATAATCCCTCTACAATATGGGGCATGGTGGGACGATGTAAATAATTTGTCACTATAATTCCATCAAATTTATCCTCTGAAAAAGGCCAAGCACCAACCTCCAAATCAAATTCGATCACATTAATTCGATTGATCGTGTCGCAGTCCGTCAACGATTCGATATCTTTATCAACGGCTGTGACAAAATGCCCTCTGTCGGCCAAGTAACGTGCGTGCCGACCTGATCCGCATGCTAAATCGAGTACTTTTGATTCAACCTGAAGCAGCTTCGAACACTTAGTAACCCATAACGATGGCTTGTTGCTGGTATGCATGTTAATAATCGCTCAACACATTAAAGATTTAAATATGAATACTCTGAAAAGTAGTTCCTGTCGGAGTATTATTATAAGTGCCCATACAGATTATAAAATTGAATTTACTCTAAATATAGAACGGTTATTTTTGCAAAGCGCAATTAGCACCATTACTCTTTCATTATTTGACTAAAAAAATGAAAATTAATTATTCTTCAAAATTTTTTATTGCTATCGTGACGTCATTGATATGTGGATGCAGTGCTGTATCCGTCTTAGCTCCCATCAATGAGCAAAAAGGCAATGGTACTGTTCGGTTTTATGAAAATGGGAATTTATTAAAAGTACAAGTCTATCTGTCAAACTTAGCACCAAACAGCACACACAATCTCCGCATCCATGAAATCGGGGATTGTCGAGATCCCTTAGGTGGAAGCGCTGGCGAACCGTTTGAGCCTAGCAATCATAACTTAGACCTAACGGGGATCGAAAAACCACATCTTGGAAACCTGGGTAATGTCGTTGCCGACGAGACTGGTGCAGTTGTATCTCACTTCACCCTTTTGGGAACAAAGTTAACAGGCCCACGACATGACAGCATTCTGGGAAAGTCTTTAATTTTAACACTCAAGCAAAAGGATAATGGGTCTGACCAAGTCATTGCATGTGGCTTAGTCAGTAAAAATTCAACGCTTTAAACTTAGAAATGGTGCCTGTTTTAAATCCTGGAGACCCCTTCCCCCCAACCAATACAGCATTACAAGATCCCGACGGTCTTCTTGCAATTGGAGGCGATTTATCTCCCCAAACTTTACTGCGGGCTTATAGCTTAGGAATCTTTCCCTGGTTCACCAGTGAGCAACCAATACTCTGGTGGTCACCAAACCCAAGACTCGTAATGCATCCAAAGCTCTTAAAAAAATCTCGATCTTTAAAAAAAACTTTACGAAAAAGAGTTTTTGAGGTGACGATCAATCAATCATTTGAAGAGGTAATAAAAAACTGCGGCCCAAAAAGGCGTGGGGATATGAACAGCTGGATAACAGATGACATGCTGTTCGCCTATACTAAGCTATTCGATCTTGGGATTGCAAAATCAGTAGAGACGTGGATGAATGGAGAACTCGTTGGTGGGCTCTACGGTGTGTGTATCGGTCGCGTATTTTTTGGGGAATCTATGTTCTCTATTGTATCTGATGCCTCCAAAATTGCTTTAATGACTTTTGCGGATACACTAATTGCTAATAACGTGGAATTAATTGATTGCCAAGTACATTCGGCTCATCTCGAATCACTGGGAGCCGAAACGGTAGGGCGAGAACAATTTGAGATTCTGCTATCTGAACTCATACAGCCAATTGACACGATCATTGCTCGCTCAACTCATATTTGGGACAATTAGTCATGAGTGACTTCCGTGATCTTCCTAACAATCAACTCCAGTTTTATACAACTGCCCCCTACGCATGTAGCTATCTTTCTGATCAACTTGCTAGGTCGCAAGTAGCAACGCCTAGCCAAAGCATAGATGCAACTATCTACTCGGATCTAGTACGCATTGGATTTAGAAGAAGCGGAGCCTTTACCTATCGCCCAACTTGTGACTCATGCTCCGCCTGCATCCCGGTCAGAATTGATGCCGAGCGGTTCACACCATCTAGATCGCAAAAGAGGGCTGTCAGCCGGCATGCCGGCTTAGTGACGACCATGACAGAACTAAAAAACTCTACTGAACACTACGATCTCTATCTAAAATATCAAAGCGCTAGACACAACGGAGGAGGAATGGATCAAGATAGCAGAGAACAGTACCGACACTTTCTACTTCAAAGCAATGTAGATACGAAACTGGTTGAGTTTCGCGATGGTAATCAAGTCGTTGCTGTCAGCATAATTGATCAACTGCTAGATGGAATATCGGCAGTCTATACATTCTTCGATATAGCAGACAAATCTGCCAGTTATGGCACCTACAGTATTTGCTGGCAATTAGACCTATGTAAAGCTCTAGGACTGCGGTACCTATATATCGGGTATTGGATCAAGGACAGCAAAAAAATGTCCTACAAAAAAAAATTCCGGCCTCTAGAAGCATTGATTCAAGACCGTTGGCTTCCATTAGAATCTTTATAACGTTCAAAAAAAATGTCTTCTATCCTCTATGAAATTGCAAAAAAAGCCCTCTTTCAGTTAGACCCAGAGAAGGCGCATGACCTTGCTCTGCTTAGCCTAAAAACCGCTGATGCTCTAGGATTATTATCCAATACTAAAAAGTTCGTAACAGACCCGACACGAGTGATGGGCTTAAATTTTAGAAATAAAGTAGGGCTTGCTGCAGGTTTAGATAAAAACGGCGATTTTATAAACTGCTTACAAAATCTAGGGTTTGGGTTTATCGAACTGGGCACCGTCACACCAAGGTCGCAAGCAGGTAATCAAAAACCAAGACTTTTCAGAATTCCAGAATCTAACGCTTTAGTAAACCGACTAGGCTTCAACAACAAAGGTGTTGATTACCTCATCGACAAAGTAAAAAGCTCAAAAAGAAATGGTGTTATCGGAATAAATATTGGCAAAAACAAAGATACACCAATAGGGGAAGCTCATCTTGATTATGAGTATTGCTTACGGAAGGTCTACCCACTCGCTGACTACATAACAATCAACATTTCCTCGCCAAACACCGAAAACCTAAGAGACTTGCAACAAAGCGAAAACTTGCAAAAGCTCCTTGACCATATCCGCGCCACGCGCTCCGTACTTCAAAAGGCACATGGCACAATCAAGCCTATCGCCGTGAAAATTGCTCCGGATCTGGATAATTATCAATTAGAAAAGATCATTGAAGCAGTAAAAGACTATGGATTCGACGGCATCATAGCAACAAATACAACGATTCAGAGACCGGATATAAAATTAAAAAATTTATCCGAAACTGGAGGTTTAAGCGGTGGTTTATTAACTCAGATATCAACACGCATTATCGAAAAGATATCGAACTTAACACAGGGCTCAATTCCCATAATAGGGATTGGTGGCATTGTTACACCTCAAGATGCACTGGATAAGATCAATGCGGGAGCCTCACTTGTTCAAATATACTCTGGCTTAATTTACAGCGGCCCTAAGCTTATTAAGGATTGTGCACAAATAATCTGCCGCGAAAAACGTCAACGCGCATAATGGCGACCTCAACAATAACTCTTATGCTCTCGACAAAATTTACCGATAAAATCAATCAAATTTTGCCGCAAACGCAGTGCAAAAGTTGTGGGTATAAGGACTGTCACGCTTATGCGCAGGCAATTTCTGAGGAAAAGGAAAACATTAATCGATGCGCTCCAGGTGGAGCACACGTAATCCAACAGTTAGCCGAAATAACGAAAAAAACAGTAGTCACTCTCGACTCCAACATTCAAGCTACGGATTTACACTCCACAGCAGTCATAGATGAGCAGTTCTGTATTGGATGTACGCTGTGCATCGATGCCTGCCCAATAGACTCCATTGTGGGTACTGCCAAACGAATGCACTCCGTTCTGAACTCACTATGTTCTGGTTGCGGGCTTTGCTTACCTCCATGTCCGACTAATTGTATCGAGATAGTCCCGCTAAATCACGCCATTGAAAAAAACAAACCATCAAGTCTTAAGCTTATGAGGTTGAGTCAAAATAAGCGTTCAGAATTATGGAAAGGAAAATACGAAATCAAACAGCTGAGAAAAGAAAAGTCATCTAGGGACCATGCTCAGAAGATAACCAATGATGCCGTCAATCCGAGGTTGACTCAAGACAAAGCAAAACAAATTGCAACAGCCATGAAAATAGCCCGCAAACGCTTGATTGTTGCCTCAAATACTTGAGAACTACAAATTCAAGAGTGGCTCAAATATGAATAAAAAAAAACGAGTTGAAATTTTCACACGCCTAGCAGCAAAAAACCCACACCCCACTACAGAGTTAATATATAAAACTAACTTCGAACTCCTGATAGCTGTAATGTTATCGGCGCAGGCAACAGACACGAGCGTCAATAAAGTCACAAAACGGCTTTTTAAAATAGCCAACACTCCAGAATCAATATCTAGCCTTGGCGTTTTGAGGATCACGGAAGAGATTAAAAGTATCGGACTCTTCCGCACAAAAGCAAAAAACGTCGCTGCAACCTGTCAGCTATTAATCCAAAGATATAACAGTCAAGTACCAAGAGATCGAAGCGCACTCGAATCTCTCCCAGGAGTTGGCCGCAAAACCGCCAATGTAGTGCTTAATACCGCATTCGGGGAGGCAACAATTGCTGTAGACACTCATATTTTTAGGGTTTCTAATAGAACAAAAATTGCTGCGGGAAAAAACGTCAACGCCGTAGAGCAAGGTCTAATGAAAAACACACCTAAAGAGTTCTTAAGAAATGCTCATCACTGGATATTGCTTCATGGTCGATACGTTTGCAAAGCACGAACGCCTGATTGCGAGTATTGCATCATAGTCGATTTGTGCGAATTTAAGCACAAATCAAATTCATAAAAAAAGCCCCAAGGTTTGGGGCTTTTTTGCTTCACTCTAGCCTATGGACCGTTATCTCGGAACCGAAAGCGTACTGCTTTGACCTTCAAAATACTTACCTATAGCTTTCATCTCAGCCGGAGATAGCCCGCCCGAAAAAGCCGCCATAATAGCGTTGTTACGCGCGCCGGATTTATAATCCATTAACGCCTTCACCAAGTAATCGGCCTTCTGACCACCCAGCTTTGGCGCGCCCATCACCATGGCGTTACCATCTTGGCCATGACAACCCACACACACCTCGCCTACGATTTTTGCTGCATCTCTAGGAGCCGCATCCTCAGCCTGAGCTGACCAACCTAGACACATCCCTAAAACTACAAAAGTTTTTATAAATCGGTTGAACATCTTTAAAATTTCCTTTTTCTTGAAACTAGGTTTGACCCATCGCCATCAAATCTAAAAGCCTAAAACTCAGTCAGTAGGCGAATAATAAGCTGCTAGATCGTCGATATCTTGGTCACTCAAACTGGATGCAATTGCGTGCATCGTTTCGTTCGTACGATCACCATCTCGGTAAGCCTTAAGAGCCAACACAATATAATCATAATTCTGCCCACCAATTTTAGGAACCGAATAAACCTTAGGGTAAGCGGCTTTAAAATCTATAATCCCATGACAACCTTGACATTGAGCGTTTATTTGCGCCCCAGCCTCTGGATCGCCAGCAGCGAACGCCGAGGGCACTGCAAGAACAATCATAAGTAACGATGTCCTCAAAAAACTAGTAATATTTTGCACGTCTCTGTCCCCTGTAAAATTCCCAGCAAAACTTTATCGGATCGCCCTCCGGGAGTCAATGGCTGCTTTATAGTCGACCATCACTTCCCATGCCCGACTTCCATAGACTCGGTAAACATCGTGTCATGTGTATCTCTCGCCATCACCGACAGAGTGCCAGCAGTTTTCGGGAAAAAGTAGAATTTAAATATAGGATTATCTGATAGCGAAAAATTAACATCTCCGGTCATAATTGGTTTTCTGTCGTATTCAACTGAAATTTTGTCTATAAAACGCGCCGAATATCCAGGCTCGAGGTCTGAAGCAAGTGTAGATTCATTGGGATGCTTAATTTGAAATTGCACCAAATTTGGCTCATTAAGTCTTAATTGGTCCTCCATACGAAAGCGCACTTTTCCGAGCAATGGGTCGTCAGCATTCTTCCCAGATGGCGCCGAACAGCCTCCACTGACTTGCACCCAACGCTGGTCCATATAAAGATCCCCCGTGTTGGTTTCAACGATTGCCCGTATAAAGCTAAATTTCTCAAAACGCAAACGCGTTTCTAACTTAACTTTTCCCGCGTCTGGATGAAAACGAAAAACACCTGCAGTGGGAATGGGATTACGATCGATAATAAGATATAGCGTTTCAATAAAAGCGTCATCGGTTTGATCCATTAACGCGTTAACCATAATCGGTACCGTCGAAGAATCATCTAACTGAGAATTAAGGTACAGAGCGAGCACATCATTACTCCCGTCCTTTATCTCACGATCGCCAAACATCAAATTTTTAATGACAAGCCACTCTGGAACGTTGGCATGATCTGGTTCAGGGAATGGGGTGGCACATGACATCCTTACGCAAAGAATTGTCATTCCTAGGAAAAATAGGCTCTTTTGAATAAAACTAATCTTTGTCATAGCTAATCTTCCCATTCTAAGTCTGTGTAAGTCGTTGTCACGTTTCGACGGTGGTATAGCTCAAAATTTAACCAACGATCATGTTCATCCCATCCTACAGTATTTACTGCGTCCATTAACGATACACCGGTATCAATAGCAGTCCTAACCCCTGACATCAGAACGTCGAGGTAACGTCGCTGCTCGGTAACTAAATCGCGCCATGGCCTATCCAAAGGACCATGACCAACAACATAGTGCTTGACATCAAGAGACTGGAGCTTTTTTAATACTTGATCGTATTGCCGGGCATTTGAATCAAGTATTGGCACATGTTTTGAAAAAACTAAATCACCAGCCCAAAAAGTACCTGTCGACACATCAGTAACCGTCACATCATGATCGGTATGCGCATAATCCCAAGCCTGAATCTCAATCACTCGATCACCTAGATCAATGGTGAGAAAACTGTCCACGGTAGTTATCCGCGAGGGATCAATAGCATGGCTACCGATATCCTCGACCGCCAAATCCCGCTGCAACATCTCCAGATAATATTTAGATCTTTTTCGTATTTGCTTGGGTAATCGATGATGGCCGTAAACGGTTACCGTGAGATCTTCTGCAAACGCATTAAGCCCCAACAAATGATCAGGATGAACATGCGTGATAACTACAACGCAAATAGGCAGGCTTGTAACTTTATGGATAGCGTCTTTCAGTAATGACCCAACTTGGATAGAACTTCCTGTATCGATCACTGCAACACACTTTGAGCCAACGATAAAACCGATATTTGCGACATCGCCATGATTATGCGTGTCTTGTGGTGGGAAATTCCCCACATGGACATAGTTTCCTGAAGTAATCTCTTGAACTTGATAGCTCGAAAGATCCGAAACCTCATCCGCGATCGCTACTCGGTTACTAAGTGCATATACAAGTAGAATCTGAAATACAAAAGTTAGTGCGAATTTGATTGTATGCATCATTTATAAATTACTAGATTTGGTTAAAAAGGCTACAGTCTTGAAAAAAATAATAAATTACTCAATAAATAGCTGTCAAAAGACTAAAAAAAATCTTCGGAATACTCTGTTATTCGTTTTATTTATGCCTGCTTATGTCGCGTCAGCAGAAGCATTAAAACTAGACAACGAAGTATGGGTCTTTCTAGGTACCGGGTACACCGTTAATACAGAAAATAAAGGAAGAATTGCTAACGTAGGTTTTATCGAGACCTCTCAGAGCGGCGTCATCATCAATACAGGGATTTCTCATAATCACGCGAAACAAATTTTAAGGCAGGTTAATGATATATCGAACAAAAAAACACTAGAAGCTATTGTGCTCCAAGGTGATCGAAAATTTGCACTCGGCGCATCCAGCCTAAACAGATCGGGAGTAGCCACCTATGCTCACCCCAAAACAGTCATTCAGATGAACGAACGATGCATTACTTGCATCAGGTATTTAGAAGAAACCCTGGGTAACGAAATGCACCAAACCCAAGTAGATACTCCAAGAAACATTGCCCAAATGAAATTTTTGCCCCACTTACCTCTCAAAGATATTGTGATAATAAACCACGGTGATACCGTCTCAAAAGGCGCTCTAATGATTTATCACGCTCCATCAGGGATTCTTTTTTCCGGAGATGCTGTCTTCAGTAGCATCGTTCCTAGCATCAAGGACGCGAATTTGGGTGCGTGGAAAAAGTCACTCAAACTCCTCCGGGACCTGCCGATCTCATTTATCATTCCGGGAATCGGACCGATACTTAAGAAAGCTGCCATTGATGATTCTCTATCCTACCTAGAGGCACTAGACATCAGCACCACAAACCTTTACAGCAGCAACCAAGACCTATTAAGCGCAACTCAGAACGGTGGTTTAACTCAGTTTTCGGAATGGGGTCTGTACAGTGAGCATCATTCAAATAACGTAATGTATCGGTATCTTCAAATCGAGCAAAACCAACTTGAGCTTGAAAAGTAAGTTAGATGTGAAAAAATAATGCTTCATAGGTACCATTGTGAGCATGAATTTAAATAACCTTTGATCTGGAACGAAAAAAAATATGGGCAATCGATTAACGAAAATTTACACAAAAACTGGTGATGCTGGGTCAACTGGTCTAGGAGACGGCACACGAATCCTTAAATGCAGTGACCGCATTGAGGCGATTGGCACGGTCGATGAACTAAACTGCGTCATCGGATTGCTACTATGCGAGCCTCTTGCTAAAGAATTTTCAGATTTTTTCACTAAAATTCAACATGAATTATTTAACCTTGGAAGCGAACTCAGTGTTCCTGGGTATTCTGTTATGTCAGAAGAGGACGTCACAACAATTGAAACTAAACTTGATGCAATCAATAAAGATCTGCATCCGCTAAAAGAGTTTATATTGCCAGGAGGTTCGCGAGCTGCTGCTTTATGTCACCAGGCGCGAGCAGTTTGTCGTCGTGCGGAAAGATGCGTCATCAGACTCGAGCAACACGAGGCTATCTCAGAACTTTCAAAAAAATATCTTAACCGCCTATCTGACTACTTATTTGTCGCATGCCGAGCAATAAACAAATCGCTAAACGTGGATGACGTTTATTGGTCAAGCCGCAGGACACAAAAAGACTAGATCAAGCTCCTACTCACCATTTTGCAAGGTGTTCTCCCGAAGCTGCATACATAATTGGTCCAGTCCATCTAAAAAACGTGGTCCCGGGCGCATCAAAAGATCAGCATCCCCAATAAAAACAGGGATATATGCCGCAATATAACGACCCTGGTTTGAATTCAACCCGGAAATTTCCGTAGACCAATTACCAGTTAAATCCAAAATCGAATCAGCCCCAGAAAGAAGGACTGTCTCCACCGAAACAGACCCTGCAATAAACGGATATCCTTCTCCCACGTTTCTAGCGCCACAAAGCGCGAGCCCCTCATTAATTAGATGCTCACGCCCGATCATAAAAATGGGTTTATCCCAAATCTGAACAAAGATATTCTTTTGATTGTATGTCGACGAATAAAGGGAAAGTTTTAAAATTCTCTCAAGTACAATATTCGCATTCGCAGTAGCCGTAACCGATGAGTCGAACATATCGCCAACTTCAATAATTTGCTTATATATATCAACGAGCCTATTTGAACGTAGAATGCGTATAGGGATATCAAGACTTTGTAACTTAGCAATGTCTGCGGGCTTGGTTCCATCCTCCCAACCTAATACCCTGTCTCTTATACACATCTGACGCTGCCGACGATATGCAGTGTGTAGA
>OJFL01000469.1_pt1 | contig 20911 bp, 16 predicted proteins | sample 1594131 | NCBI WGS metagenome assembly OJFL01 (sample SAMN05416782, study PRJEB24817) | seawater metagenome | isolation source: Sea water | place: Canada:Atlantic | collected 2013-07 | reverse complement strand
TTAAAAAATTAGATATTATTGCGGTTACTAAAAATGCCTATGAGTATTTAGAGTATAGAAGCTCTAAACAAATCTCTTTTTCTTTTCATACTTCAGAAACCAATATTTACAGTACTATAAATGATGAATTATACAGTTGGGTAATAGAGAATTTAATTAAAAATGCAATAGATGCCATGTTAGGGAAAGGGGAATTAACAGTAGGTATTACATCCGATAATACTAAAATTGTAATTCATATTTCAGATACTGGAAAAGGAATGACAAAATCTCAATTTAAAAAAATATTTAAACCGGGTTTTACTACTAAAAAACGAGGTTGGGGATTAGGGTTATCTCTTTCTAAAAGAATTATTGAAGATTATCATAAAGGAAAAATAGTTGTAAAAAATTCTGAGATCAATGTAGGAACTACATTTGAGATTGTATTAGACAAAATTGCTTGATGTTTTTTTTGCAAGGTTAACAAACTCATCATTAGTTAACTTTTCTTTTTCTACAAAGCGCATATCATTCATGGTATTTATAGGAATTAAATGTACATGAACATGTGGTACCTCTAAACCAATAACACTCATTCCAATTCGTTTACAGGGAACCGTTTTCTCTAAAGCCTTAGCTACCCTGTAAGAAAAATCCATTAATGCTGCATACCTCTCTTTATCTAAGTCAAATAACTTATTAACTTCCTTTTTAGGTATCACCAATGTGTGCCCTTTTGTATTTGGGTTGATATCTAAAAAAGCAAGATAATTTTCATCTTCTGCAATTTTATAAGAAGGGATTTCTCCTGAAACAATCTTTGTAAAAACACTCATGTCTGTCTATTTTTTATAAAAATAAAAAACGCTTTCCATTAGAAAAGCGTTTCATTCAACTATTTTTTTGTTTTTTATCTTGAAACTGCTGTAACCTCGAAGCTCATGATTCCATTAGGAACTTTAATTTCAACAACATCTCCCAATTCTTTTCCTAATAATCCTTTCCCAATTGGAGAATTTACAGATAGTTTTCCATTTTTAATATCCGATTCAGAATCGGCCACCAAAGTATAAGAAAACTCCATCCCGTTGGTGGTGTTTTTTATTTTGATAATAGAGTGAATTAATATTTTAGAGACATCTAACTGAGATTCGTCAATTATTCTTGCGCTAGCTACCACATTTTTAAGCTTTGCAATCTTTGTTTCTAAAAGAGACTGTTCTTCTTTGGCTGCATGATATTCAGCATTTTCACTTAAATCACCCTTATCTCTTGCATCAGCAATTTCTTGGGTAACCCTTGGTCTTTCAATTTGCTCTAGCTGTAATAATTCGTCTTTTAATTTTTTTAATCCTTCTGGGGTATAATAGGAAACGTCACTCATGATTTTTAATTTTTGAAACTTTTTTAGTTGTTTTTTTTAGCACAAAAACAACCTTCAATATAAAATAGAAAATCTCATTGCCTTTAACAGGATGAGATTTAGACTACAAATGTACAAAATATTTGTAAATTGTGCTCTTTTAAAACAACCTCCAAAAAATTGAATATGAAAAAAGTATTTTTTTTAGTAGCCACAGTTTTATTTCTAGGATGCACAAATAATGGTGTTGAGAACGATTGTTTTCCTTTTATAACTGTAAACGAATCTGTAAATCTAGACCTTCCTCAATTTATAGATTTGCAAGTGCCTGGTGGTTGGGCATACACAAGTGGTGGCTTACAGGGTTTAATTATTTACAATATCAATGGTGTTCAATTTAAAGCTTTTGACAGGTTATGCCCTGGGCAAAACCCTTCCTCCTGTTCTCAAATGACTGTAGATACTAATCTGAGAATTTTATGTCAGTGTGATGATAGTGAGTTTAATATTCTAAACGGTGCTCCTTTAACCGAAGGAGTTACTTGTTTTGCAAATGAATATTTGGCAGAAAACTTAAACGGTTCTCTTTTAAGAATCACCAATTTTTAATATATAACTAGACAATAGAATGCGTACTTTTGTTTCTCATATCAATACCAAGTTGTTTTGAAAAATTATTTTTCATCAGATTTTAAATTAGGTGTTCTTGGCGGAGGTCAATTGGGCAGAATGTTACTTGCCGAAACTCAAAAATTTGATATTTACACATGTATTTTAGATGCATCACATGAAGCTCCCTGTGCTCAAATATGTAACGAATTTCATATAGGGAATCTTCTCGATTTTGACACCGTTTATAATTTTGGGAAAAAAGTAGATGTATTGACTATTGAAATAGAAAATGTAAATATTGATGCCTTAGATCGTTTAGAAAAAGAGGGACTCTCAATTTTCCCAAAACCAAAAAACATTCGGATCATTCAAAACAAAGCAAGCCAAAAGAATTTTTACAAAGATCATAATATCCCAACAGCAGCCTATTCTCACTACGCCTATTTAGAAGAACTTAAACACTCTTTTCAAAATAGCATTATTGAGTTTCCTTTTGTTTGGAAAGCCGCTCGTTTTGGATATGATGGAACTGGTGTTAAAATAGTTAGAACTTTTGAAGATTTAGAAAATCTACCAACAGGAGAATGTATTGTAGAAAAACTAATTCCGTTTAAAAATGAATTGGCTGTCATTGTTGCTAGAAACAACAATGGAGAGGTGACTTCCTACCCTGTGGTTGAAATGGAATTTCACCCAGAAGCAAATCAAGTAGAATATGTTATTTGCCCTGCAAGAATAGATGACCGTATCTCAAAAAAAGCAAGAGAAATTGCCTTAAAAGTTGCCGATGCTTTTAATTTTGTAGGATTGTTGGCTGTAGAAATGTTTCAAACACAAGAAGATGATATTTTAGTAAATGAAGTAGCCCCTAGAACTCATAATTCTGGTCATTATAGTATTGAAGCTAGTTATACAAATCAGTTTGAACAACACCTGAGAAGCATTTTAAACCTACCTTTAGGAAACACTGCCAGTAAAGTAGCTGGGATTATGGTTAATTTAGTGGGTGCCGAAGGACATACAGGAGCAGTTGTATATGAAAATATTGATGAAATTTTAAAAATTGACGGAGTTACTCCACATATTTACGGAAAAAAAATAACCAAACCATTTCGAAAAATGGGACATGTAACTATTGTGAATAAAGATATAGATAAAGCAAGAAAAGTTGCACAACAGGTAAAAGAAACAATTAAAGTAATCAGTAAATAACAAGGCATAATGGTAGGAATTATAATGGGAAGCGATTCAGATCTTCCAATCATGCAAGAAGCAATTGATATTTTAGAAACTTTTGATATTCAAATTGAAGTAGACATTGTTTCTGCCCATAGAACTCCAGAGAAATTATTTGAGTACTCAAAAAATGCTCACACAAGAGGTATTAAAGTAATTATTGCTGGTGCTGGAGGCGCAGCTCATTTACCAGGAATGGTAGCCTCTTTAAGCCCTTTGCCTATTATTGGGGTTCCAGTAAAAAGCAGAAACTCTATAGATGGATGGGACTCTGTGTTATCTATTTTACAAATGCCAGGAGGTGTTCCTGTTGCTACCGTTGCATTAGACGGTGCAAAAAATGCTGGTATCTTGGCTGCTCAGATTATTGGCGCATCAGACAAATGTGTGCAAGATAAAATCATAGCCTACAAAGAAGGCTTAAAAATAAAAGTAGCTCAAGCTTCAGAACGCGTAAAAAAATAATACTATTCACTCTTATTGTACCCACCAATGAATCCTTTACTAGAAGATTTTAACACTGCTCCTTTCTCAAAAATTTCAAGTACAGATTACAAACCTGCTGTTAAAAAAGCCATTGAAATTTGTAAACAAGAAATTGAAGCTATTGTCTCAAACCCTAGCATTCCTAGTTTTGAAAACACAACAGAAGCATTGGATTTTACAGGTCAAAAATTAGGAAGAATTACCAGTATTTTCTTTAATATAAATGCTGCAGAAACTTCTAAAGATATTCAAGAAATTGCCAAAGAAATTTCTCCTTGGTTAAGTGAGCTTAAAAATGACATCACCCTAAATGCGTATTTATTTGAGAGAGTAAACGCAGTTTATGCTGGTAAAGATTCATTGCATTTAACTACAGAACAACAAATGTTATTGGAGAAACAATACAAAGGTTTTTCTAGAAATGGGGCAAATTTAGACGATTCAGATAAGAATAAATTACGCACAATAGATGCTCAATTATCACAACTTTCTTTAGAGTTTGGAGAACATGTTTTAGCAGACGGCAATGCTTTTGAAATGCATATCACCAATAAAGAAGAGCTATCTGGACTTCCAGAAAGTGTAAGAGACGCAGCTCGTTTATTAGCAAAACAACAAGAAAAAGAAGGATGGGTTTTTACCTTAGATTACCCAAGTTATATTCCTTTTATGACCTATGCAAATGCGAGGGAGCTTCGAAAAAAAATGGCGATTGCCTTTGGCAAAAAAGGTTTTCAAGAAAATAAAAACAACAATGAACAGGTTGTCTTAGCAATAGTTTCTCTCAGACACCAGCGTGCTCAGTTATTAGGCTATAAAACGCATGCTCATTTTGTTTTAGAAGAGAGAATGGCTGAAACTCCAGAAAAAGTGATTTCATTTTCTAATGAATTGCTCAAAAAAGCAACACCCGCAGCCAAAAGAGAATTTAATGCTCTTCAACAATATGCTAAAAAATTAGACGGTATAGATCAGTTGCAAAAATGGGATGCTGCTTATTATGCAGAAAAATTAAAAAAAGAAATTTTTAATTTAGATCAAGAAATCTTAAAGCCTTATTTTCAATTAGAACATGTTATTAATGGAGCTTTTAGTATTGCAACAAAACTATACGATCTTACTTTTGAGGAAGTCTTTACAATTGAAAAATATCATGAAGATGTAAAAACATACCAGGTTTGTAATAATAAGAAAGAGGCTATTGCTATTTTATATGCTGATTTTCATCCTAGAGAAGGAAAACGAAATGGTGCATGGATGACTTCTTACAAATCTCAACAAATTAAAAACAATATCAATGAAAGACCTCATATTTCTATAGTATGTAATTTCACCAAACCAACCGAAACACAACCTTCTTTATTAACCTTTAATGAAGTAACAACCTTATTTCATGAATTTGGCCATGCGTTGCACGGCATGCTGGCAAACACTACCTACAATAGCCTCTCTGGCACCTCTGTATCTTGGGATTTTGTAGAGTTGCCAAGCCAGGTTTTAGAGAATTGGTGTTATGAAAAAGAAGCCTTAGAGTTGTTTGCCAAGCACTACCAAACAGGAGAAGTTATTCCAATGGAGTATGTAGAAAAAATTAAAGAATCAGCTAGTTTTCATCAAGGCATGCAAACACTTCGTCAGTTGAGCTTTGGCTTGTTAGATATGGCATGGCATGCAAGTGCTAGTCCAGAAAAAATTACCTCTGTAAAAGAATTTGAAAAATCTGTATTATCAGCAACTCAATTATACCCTGGTGTTGAAGAAAACTGTATGAGTCCCTCATTTTCTCATATTTTTCAAGGAGGCTATTCTGCTGGCTATTATTCTTATAAATGGGCAGAAGTATTAGATGCAGATGCTTTTGCATATTTTAAAGAAAAAGGGATTTTTAATAAAGAAGTTGCCACCAAATTTAAAGAACATGTTTTGAGCAAAGGAGGTACTGAAAAACCCATGGTATTATACAAACGTTTTAGAGGCCAAGAACCAAAACCAGAGGCGCTATTAAAAAGAGCTGGTTTATTGTAAGCTGTTATTTTTTATTTTTTTCTTCAATCCACTTACTCATGTATTTTGTACTCTGTAAAGAATGATGCAACAACATTTTTCCTGTAAAATTGTTATTTCTATGTTGTTCTAAATTTGAGGAAATCTCTTGAAGTATTCTAAAAAATTTATTTTCCAATACTTCTTTATCATATATCGTATTAATAATTTCTATTCCGTGTTGCTGTGCCTGATTCCAAACCTCTTCATTGGTATACAATTCAACTGCTTTTACTGCAAACTTTTCTAAATCATCTTCAATAAAACCATTCCAAGGTAGCTCACCACACATTCCTTCTGATCCAATACTGGTGGTTACAGAGGGTATTCCGCATTTCATAGCGCTGGTAAGCTTCCCTTTAATTCCTGCACCAAAACGCAAAGGAGCTAGCAAAACTCTACTATTTTCAAGAACCTCAGCAGCATCTTCTATAAAACCATGAACATAAAACCCTTCATGTTTGTTATTAAATTGCAAAACTTGTTGTGTTGGATACGCACCATAAATATGAATTTCTGCTGATGGAATTTTTTCTCGAATTAATTTCCAACTGTATTTTTTTAACTGTATGGTTGCATCTACATTTGGTGCATGTAGAAAATTGCCAATAGACACAAAATGATGTCTTTCATGAAACGGTTTCCAAGAATTATTTTTCTTTATTTTATTGAGAAAAAAAGGCAAATGATAGACCAAACTCTCATCTATTTTAAAGACTTCTTGTAAGAGCTTCATTTCAAATGTTGAGATAATTAAAGAAATATCACAACGATAAATTGCAGCTATTTCTCGTTTGGCTATTTCAGAATTTAAGAGCATATCATTGGTAAATTCAATCTCATTTTTAATAGCTCCCTGTCTGGTTTTACGTAAACAATGTAAATCTTCAGTATCTAATACGCGAAGTGCATTTGGGCAGGTTTCTGCAACTCGCCAACCAAATTGTTCTTCGGTAATGAATCTATCAAAAACAACAATTGTTGGATTTAAATTTAGCATATACTCATCAAAACTAGAGTTATTTAATGCTAAAGAAACCTCTGTTACTCCATAGTTTGTTAAATCTATAGAGTTTGGGTTCTTTTGTGAAACCGTTCCAAAAGTAACTTGCCAATCTTGTGATAAAAAAGATTGAATTAACTGAAGCATCCTACTGCCAGCCGCTGATGAATTTGGTTCTACCCAAACGGAACCTATGATAAAAACATGTTGCTTCAAATAGTTGATTTTATTCTGTATAATTCACAAAAATAATCTTATTTATTTTACAATTTTTACCTCAAGTTATATTTACAGTTTTAAGATGTTAATTCTATTAAAATTTTAAGAATAATGAGTACTTTTGTATCATTATAAATTCAATTAAAATGAAGTACGACGTCATCGTTATTGGTTCAGGTCCTGGAGGGTATATTGCTGCAGTTAGAGCCTCTCAATTAGGTTTAAAGGCTGCTATTATAGAAAAGTATGCAACCATGGGTGGAACCTGTTTAAATGTTGGGTGTATTCCATCTAAAGCATTGTTAGATTCTTCACATCATTACTACGATGCTGTAAAGCATTTTGAAGAACATGGAATCTTGATCAATCCTCCAAAAATTGATTTTGGAAAAATGATTGAGCGCAAGGCAGGTATTGTAGAACAAACTACAGGAGGAATTACCTACCTAATGGACAAAAACAATATTGATGTTTTTGAAGGAATGGGGTCTTTTGTAGATGCAACACATGTAAAAATTACAAAAAAAGACGGTTCTGATGAAACTATTGAAGGAACCAATATTATCATAGCAACTGGTTCAAAACCTGCTAACTTACCTTTTATTTCTTTAGACAAAGAACGCATTATTACTTCTACAGAAGCTTTAAAACTTCCAGAAATACCAAAACACTTAGTAGTTATTGGTGGTGGTGTTATTGGTTTAGAATTGGGTTCTGTTTACAAACGTTTAGGTGCAGAAGTAAGTGTTATTGAATATATGGACAAGATTGTTCCTGCTATGGATACTGATGTTTCTAAAGAACTTCAAAAAGTACTAAAAAAGCAAGGGGTTAAATTTTTTACCAGCCATGGTGTAAAAGCTGTGGAAAGAAATGGGAATGAAGTTACTGTAAAAGCAACCAATAAAAAAGGTGATGAAGTAGTCTTTAAAGGAGATTATTGTTTAGTTTCTGTGGGTAGAAGTGCTTATACAGCTGGGCTAGAATTAGAAAATGTTGGTATCAAAGTAAATGAAAGAGGACAGATAGCTATTAATGATCATCTTCAAACAAATGTGTCTAACATCTATGCTATTGGAGATGTTGTGAAAGGTATGATGCTTGCTCACAAAGCAGAAGAAGAAGGAGTAGTTGTGGCAGAAATGATTGCAGGACAAAAACCACATATAGATTACAATTTAATTCCTGGTATTGTATATACATGGCCAGAAGTTGGTGCTGTTGGAAAAACAGAACAAGAATTAAAAGAAGCTGGTGTAGATTACAAAGTAGGAAAATTTTCTATGAGAGCCCTAGGAAGATCTAGAGCAAGTGGAGATTTAGATGGGTTTGTAAAAGTATTGGCAGCGAAAGAAACAGACGAAGTTTTAGGAGTTCATATTGTAGGCGCAAGAGCGGCAGATTTAATTATGGAGGCTGCTGTTGCTATGGAATATAGAGCTTCTGCAGAAGACTTGGCAAGAATTTGCCACGGTCATCCAACCTATTCTGAAGCCATTAAAGAAGCGGCAAAAGGTGCTTGGGATGGAAAACCATTAAATGCATAAAACTTATGTAACAATCATAATGATCGGAATTAATTTCCGGTCATTATTTTTTAATAACACAGCAAAAATCAGTTTGTATTTTTGCACCCGAAATGCAAAGAACAACTCGTACGTATTCAATTAAGTCTATTTCTAACCTCAATGAGAAATTATTGCAATGGGCGCAGCAGTATGAAACTGCTGTTTGGTTAGATTCTAACAACCACCACCAAGGGTACACTTCTTTTCATAGCATTCTAGCTGTTGATGAGTTTACAAGTATTCAAACAGATGTTGTGAATGCGTTTGAAAAATTAAAAGAATACCAATCTATCACACAAGATTATTTATTTGGCTACCTTAGTTATGATGTAAAAAATGCCACTGAAAATTTGACATCAACAAATAGTGATGGTTTAGGGTTTGCAGAACTATTTTTCTTTCAGCCACAAAAAATTCTATTCGTTAAAAATGATAGCATTGAGTTTCAATACCTAACAATGGTAGATGATGAAATTGACACAGACTTTGAAGCTATTTGTACTCAAGAAATAAAACAAAAAAATACTGCTAGCACTCGTTTAGAAAATGGTGGAAACATTGTTATTAAACCAAGAATTCAGAAACAAGACTACCTTTTTAAAGTAGGTGAAATTTTAGAGCATATTCACAAAGGCGATATTTATGAAGCCAATTTCTGTCAAGAATTTTATGCAGAAAACACCCGCATTAATCCTTTAGATATTTATGAAGATTTAAATACTATTTCTGAAGCTCCTTTTGCCACCTTTTTAAAGATAGATAGCCAGTATTTATTGTGTGCATCTCCAGAAAGATACCTAAAGAAAGAAGGTGCTAAAATTATTTCACAACCCATTAAAGGAACTGCTAAACGTTTGGTTGATCTTCAAGAAGATCAAAAAACTGCTACAGCCTTATCAAAAGATATCAAAGAACGATCAGAAAATATTATGATTGTAGATTTGGTTAGAAATGATTTGTCTAAATCGGCTAAAAAAGGAAGTGTTAGGGTAGAAGAATTATGCAAGGTCTCTTCATTTAAACAAGTACATCAAATGATTTCTACAGTGGTTTCTGAATTAAAAGACGAAGTGCATCTTATAGATGTAATTAAAGATACATTCCCTATGGGAAGTATGACGGGGGCTCCAAAAATATCTGCCATGAAAATTATTGAAACCCTAGAAGAAACCAAACGCGGATTGTATTCTGGAACAGTAGGGTATTTTACACCCATGGGCAATTTTGATTTTAACGTGGTTATTAGAAGTATTTTGTATGATTCAGAAAAAAAGTATCTTTCATTTTCTGTAGGAAGTGCCATTACGGCAAAATCTACACCAGAAAAAGAATATGAAGAATGTTTATTAAAAGCAAAAGCGATGCAATTTGTCTTAACAAATTCTAACGAACTATGATTCCAGATCAAGAAGAAAAAATTGAGGCTGTGTATAAAAGCCTTACTGAAAAACCAACAGAACAACTTTTATTTAATACATTTTTAAAAATGTATCCTGAAGCATGGAAACAGCTAAAAATTACCTTTTCTAAATTTAAGAGAAGTAAGCAATTTGGCAAAACCATTCCTTTGCCAAGGCCCGAAGAATCGCTTCGAAAAAGTATTAGAGTTTGGCTAAAAAAAACTAATGATGACTCATAAAGAATTTAATTTTCATATTTACAAAACTACTTTTTATGGTCAATGCTGGAAAGCAAAAAACACAAAAGCTGTGGTGGTTTTGGCGCATGGAATGGGCGAACACTCAGAACGATACAAACATGTGGCCAAAAGATTAAATGACAATGATTTTTCTGTTGTTGCTTTTGATCATTTTGGACATGGAAAAACAACTGGAAAACGCGGTCACAACCCAAGCTTTGAGGCTGTTTTAGAAAGCATTTCTATGACCATAGAAAAAGCAAAGGAACTTTTTCCTAACATACCAGTTTTCTTATATGGACATTCTATGGGTGGAAATGCTGTGATTAATTATGCTCTTAAAAAAACAACTCCTTTACAAGGAATTATTGCCACAAGTCCTTTTTTAAAATTGGCTTTTGAGCCACCAAAGATTAAATTAGTTATTGGAAAGTTATTGCAAAAACTAGCACCGTCTATAACAATGGGAAATGAGATAAACCCAACTGATATCTCTAGAGAGAGAATAGAAGTTGAAAGGTATATAAATGACCCTTTAATACATGCTAAGATTAGCCCTAACTTCTCTTTAACTTTTATTGATTCTGGAAAATGGGCTATTGAAAACGCACCTAAACTAAAAAGCCCCATACTATTACTACACGGAACAGGTGATAAAATTATTGATTATAGAGCAACAAAAGAATTTGCCAACAATTCTGATAAAGCAACTCTAAAACTGTATGAAAATGGGTATCACGAATTACAAAACGATTTGTGCAAAGAGGAAATGCTAGAAGATGTTGTAAACTGGATAAGTTCTCAACTTTAATTTCCATATTTTTGTACCGTAAATGCTCAAAAAATTTAAACAACATCTTCATCAAAACTTTCCTTTACTAGAGGATGGCAAACTTCTTATTGCCGTTTCTGGAGGAATAGACAGTGTTGTTTTGGCCCATTTATGTAGTCAATTAGACCTTAGCTTTTCTTTATGTCATTGTAATTTTAACCTACGCGGACAAGAAAGTAATGATGATGAGGCTTATGTAAAAGAATTAGCGAAAAATTTACAAGTACCTGTATATACTAGCTCTTTTGAAACAGAAAAATATGCAACAAAAAATAAGGTTTCTATTCAGGTAGCTGCAAGAGATCTTCGTTATGCATGGTTTTATGAGTTACTAGAAAACAAACTGTATGACTATGTTTTAACAGCACACAATACTAATGATAATTTAGAAACTTTTATTATTAATCTAACAAGAGGAACTGGTTTGGAAGGTTTTACGGGTATTCCCCCCATCAATAATAAAGCTGTGAGACCTTTGTTGGCTTTTTCTAGAGATGACATTACTCTATTTGCTATTAAAAATGAAATTGTTTGGAGAGAAGATAAGTCTAATGCAAGTATAAAATATATAAGAAACAAAGTGCGTCATAAAGTGATTCCAATTTTGCAGGAAATAAATCCTCATGTTTTGGAAAGCTTTCAAAACACCTTAGAATATTTAAATGAAAGCCAGTCTCTAATTAACGATGCCACAAAAAATATTTCTGAACAAGTTGTGAGTTACAAACACAATTTATTGACGTTAAATTGTAAAAAACTAAACGAACTCCCAAACAAAAAAGCCTATTTGTATCAACTCTTACACACCTACGGTTTTACTGCTTGGAATGATGTAGTTGATTTAGTTTCTGGGCAACCAGGGAAGCAGGTGTTTTCAAAAACACATCGCTTACTTAAAGATAGAAACTTTCTAATTTTAACAACAAATAATCAAAATCTAACAGAAAAAGGGCCATTTGTTATCAAAGAAACTAGCACAGAAATTTCGTATCCTATTAAGCTAACTATTCTAAATACAACAGATAGCACGCCAGAAAATAACCATCAAATTATTATTAATAAAGACTTGGTAACTTATCCCTTATCTTTGAAAAAATGGCGTCATGGTGATGCTATGTATCCTACCGGAATGACAGGTAGCAAAAAAATAAGTCAACTTTTTAAAGACAAGAAATTATCGTTACTAGACAAAGAAAAAATCTGGTTGCTTGCAGATGCCAAAGATCGTATTATTTGGGTCATTGGTCTTAGACAAGATCGTAGGTTTACTGCAGATAAAACAGCCACCAATCGATTAAAAATATCGTTTATATCATGAAAAAATTAGGCACGCTCCTTTTGTTATTTTTTGCATTAAACAGCCTTGCTCAAATAGAAAACAATCCTGCTATTATTAGCACTTCTGTAGAAAAAATATCAGACACAGACTACAATTTAATCTTTACCGTTAACATCTTAGATGAGTGGCATTTATATTCTCAATACAATCCAGAAGATGCTTCATTACCCATGGAAATTTTGGCAGCAAAAGGTGCTACAGGTTTTCAATTAATTGGAAAAGCAACAGAAAGCAAGACCTATAAAGAATATAGTGATACTTGGGGAAAAGAAGAGATTTTCTTTAAAGAAAAAGCAATTATTACGCAAAGAATACAGCTTACCAATACAACTATTACTAGTATAAAATTAAACTTTTTTGCGCAGGTATGTAAAGAGGTGTGCATTCAAATTGAAGAAGACTTTAGCTTTTCTTTAGATGGAAACGCTATAATAGATGAGCTGGTTGAACTAGATGAAAAAAGTATTAGACTCTCTAAGCTATTAATACTTGATTTAAAAAACAAAGCGCTTTTAAAAACTGATGTAGACGGAAATACACAAGAAAACGAAAGTCTGTTTACTATTTTTTTATTGGGTTTTATTGGCGGCTTACTAGCCTTGCTAACACCATGTGTGTTTCCAATGATTCCTTTAACTGTTTCGTTTTTTACCAAACAATCTCAAAGTAAAGCCAAAGGAATTAGCAATGCCATTTTGTATGGTTTTTTTATTGTGCTTATCTATATTCTATTAAGTCTTCCCTTCCACTTTTTAGACAGCTTAGACCCAGAAATTTTAAACACCATTTCTACCAATATTTGGTTAAATATATTCTTCTTTGCCATCTTAGTATTCTTTGCTTTTTCTTTCTTTGGATACTACGAGGTAACATTGCCAAGTTCTTGGGGAGATAAAATGGATACGGCTTCTAACGTAGGTGGTTTTATTGGTATTTTCTTTATGGCCCTTACCTTAGCTATTGTCTCTTTCTCCTGTACTGGCCCTATTTTAGGCTCTTTACTGGCAGGCTCTTTAACTGCAGATGGCGGAGCCATGCAACTAAGTGCCGGGATGACAGGTTTTGGATTGGCTTTAGCACTGCCTTTTGCCTTATTTGCCTTGTTTCCTAATTGGTTAAAATCTTTGCCAAGCTCTGGTGGATGGCTAAATACCACCAAGGTTATTCTTGGCTTTTTAGAACTAGCTTTTGCTTTTAAATTTTTATCTAATGCAGATTTAGTAGCCCATTGGGATCTCTTAAAACGTGAGGTTTTTATTGGTATTTGGGTGGTAATTTTTATAGGATTGGCACTGTATATTTTCAAAAAAATTAAATTTTCACATGACGGTGCAGATAAAAAAATCTCATTCTCTAGAGGCTCTTTTGGAGTTCTAATAATTGCATTTGTTGTGTATCTAATTCCTGGTACTTTTAAAACTCCTAGCTGGAATTTAAGCTTGTTAAGTGGTTTTCCACCTCCACAATTCTATAGTATCTACGAGCAAGAAAACGATTGTCCGCTTGGCTTAAATTGCTACAAAGATTTTGAGGAAGGCCTGGCTGCTGCAAAAGCAGCAAACAAACCTATCTTATTAGATTTTACAGGATGGGCCTGTGTAAACTGCAGAAAAGTTGAAGAAAATGTATGGAGTGACCCAGCTATTTACACACTATTAAAAGAAAAGTATATCTTAATTTCTCTGTATGTAGATGACCGTGAAAAATTGCCAACAGCAGCGCAATTTAAATTTAAACGAGCCAACGGAAAACTAAAAGATATAGAAACTGTTGGAGATAAATGGGCTACTTTTCAAACGGTAAATTTTGAAACGACTTCACAACCCTATTATGTGCAAATGACAGCAGATTTACAGATCTTAAACCGTGCAGAGCAATACACAGATAAAGACACTTACCTTAGTTGGCTACAAGAAGGAATCTTACAATTTAACAATGACCAATAAGCATAAAGAAATACTTAGAATTGGTTTGCCCTGGGGCATTGGTATGTTTGTTTTGTTAACTTTTTTACTTCCATTTATAAATGGGCAAGACATTACCCTTAAAAAAACACTCATTGCTTTTCCTTGTTGGATGTTTGGCGGACTGCTGTTTGGATATGCCATGAATAGATGGCTTCCAAAAGAAAAATAAGAAATTACTTTTACAACGTTTTCGTAGAAATTTCAATAGAAACAGTATCTTAGAATGGGTTTTTATGTAATTTCACTGATCAATTTTTTACCTATGTCTAGCGCACTAAAACTCTCTAAATTTAACGATAATGTAGTCTCAAAATATCAGATATACAACAGTATATTTATGACTTTACCTTTTGATTCTATTAGCAATACAGGGGTTTTACTCCCACTTTTTCATGAAGTGTGTAAAAAAGGATTCTCACTAGGAGAAAACCCAACACAAATTGTAGATTATTTCTTTAAAAAATACCAAGAAAACCCTTCAGAAGAAGAAAAAGTACAACTCTTATTTCGTTTTATACAGTATATAGAGCGTCAGATTGTATTATTTGATGCCATAGAAGATGCAGAATTTCCGATGGTAAATAATATGGATGGTATAGGAACCTTAACCAGCTCTAAAGAAGCTGCCTTCTCTCAAAACAAAAAAGAAGAATTACAGCAATACCTTAAAGAGTTTAAGGTGCGTATTGTGCTTACAGCGCATCCAACGCAATTCTATCCTGGCAATGTTCTAGGAATTATTACAGACTTAGATAAGGCTATTCAGCAAAACAATTTACTACTCATAAAAAATTTACTAGCTCAGTTAGGAAAAACACCATTTTTTAAAAAACAAAAGCCAACGCCTTATGATGAAGCGGTTAGTTTAATTTGGTATCTAGAAAATGTCTTATACCACTCTGTAAGTACTATCTATAATTTTGTACAGCAACATATTTACGATGGTGAAGTGCTAAACAATGAAATTATAGATCTTGGGTTTTGGCCCGGTGGCGACAGAGATGGAAACCCATTTGTTACTACAGAAATCACCTTAAAAGTAGCCGAAAGATTGCGCCAGACTATTCTTAAAAACTACCATAAAGACATTAGACAGTTACGCAGAAGACTTACGTTTAAAGGGATTGAAGAAATTTTAATACGCATAGAAAAAAGGCTAAACAAGCACTTTACAAAAAGCTATAAGGTTGTCAATTTTTCATCAAAAATTCTTCTAGAAGAGTTAATGAAAGCACGCGTAATTTTAATTGAAGAACACAAGTCATTGTTTTTGGAAGAATTAGATGATTTAATACACAAGGTTTCTATTTTTGGATTTCATTTTGCCACCTTAGACATTAGACAAGACAGCAGAGTACATCACAATGCCTTTACCAAGATGGTAGAAGAGTTATTAGACACTAAAGACACTACGTTTCCATCCAACTATTTAACATTGTCTGAAGCTGAACAAGTAACAGTTCTCTCCGAGATTAAAGGAGACATAGACCCGAATCTATTTTCGGATGATATGTTGGTAAAAACACTAAAATCTATTCAGGCCATTAAAGAAATACAGTATAGAAATGGAAAACGTGGTGCCAATAGATATATTATTAGCAACAACCAAACTGCCTTAAATGTGATGCAAACGTTTGCCATGCTAAACCTCTCTGGTTTTGGCGAAACACTTCCGGTAGATGTAATTCCTTTATTTGAAACGGTAGATGATTTGCAAAATGCAGAATCGGTAATGAGAACATTGTATGCCAACCCTTCGTATAGAAAGCATGTAAGCCAACGAAAAGACAAGCAAACCGTAATGCTAGGATTTTCTGATGGTACTAAAGATGGCGGTTATTTAATGGCTAATTGGTCTATTTTTAAAGCCAAAGAAGCACTTACATCAATTTCTAGAGAATTTGGTATTGAGGTTATTTTCTTTGATGGCCGTGGCGGACCACCAGCGCGTGGAGGAGGAAAAACGCATCAGTTTTATGCCTCTTTAGGCCCTACCATAGAAGACAAAGAAATACAACTTACCATACAAGGACAAACCATTAGTTCTAATTTTGGAACTTTAAACTCTTCTCAATTTAATCTAGAACAGTTATTAAGTTCTGGGATTAAAAACGAAGTGTTTCAAAAAGATCAACTAAGTGATGCCCATCGTGTGATTATGAATGACATGGCAGCTACTAGTTATGAAACCTATGTGGCCTTTAAAAACCACGAGAAGTTTTTACCGTATTTAGAAAAAATGAGTACGCTGCAATACTATGCAAAAACCAATATTGGAAGTAGGCCAAGTAAGCGTTCACAATCTGACACCCTAGATTTCTCAGATTTAAGAGCCATACCCTTTGTAGGGAGCTGGAGCCAGTTAAAACAAAATGTACCAGGATTTTTTGGGGTAGGAACTGCCTTAAAAAAATACGAAGATAGGGGAGAATTTGACCAGCTTATAGACTTTTACAACAACTCAGACTTTCTAAAAACACTCTTAGAAAATAGTGTGATGAGTTTAACAAAATCGTTTTTTGAACTCACGGCTTATATGGCAGACGACGAAGAATTTGGAGAATTTTGGAAACTTATTTACGAAGAATACAAGACTACCAAACGCTTGTTGCTAAAAATAGCAGACCATACAGAACTCATGGAAAACTACCCAGACGGGAAAGCTTCTATAGAAGTACGAGAAGATATTGTACTGCCTTTGCTTACCATACAACAGTATGCTTTAAAAAAGATACAAGAAATTTTAGCTAGTAAAAGACCGTCTTCGAAAGAATTAGATACCTACCAAAAAATGGTCACGCGCTCGTTATTTGGTAATATTAATGCGAGTAGGAATTCTGCTTAATGTGTTTTAAGTAGATCTATGAAACAACGAATTAAATATTTTGAGGTTAGTAGCATCAATAATCCTACTTTTAAATTCAAACGAAAAAATTTAAAATAGTATATAACAAAAGAAATAAATAATGATAATAATTATTTTTTGAAATTATTATTTTTTGATTCACTTATATCATTTGTACATTTAACAAACAACTCACGAAACAATTAGTGAGTCATCATCACTTGCCTCTTTTCTGTAAAATCTCTCGAAAGATAACCAGATGGATATCATCCATCAACCTATAAAATAGGCCTAATTACTATTTTATCAAATAATAATTCACCCTTCAACACCTTAAAATTAAATTATAATTTTCTATTGTAAAAGTATGGTTATCAGCTAAACAGAAATTTTACAGAAAGTGTACTCAAAAAACATTTTGTGATAAAAAATAAAAAAATTAGATATTTTATAAAAAAATTAACTTTTATACAGATAGTAAATAAATAGTATTATTGCCCCTAAATAAATAATACATTTTTTTTATTTGATGACCTTTAAATTAAATCTATTAAATGATTTTTTTATAATTTCAAATCAAAAATATCATCATAATTTACTATGAAAAAAATAGTTACACTTTTAGCTTTGATTGTTGCATTTATAGGTAAAGCACAAATTGCTACCAGTAGTACAACAAATAGCGGAGCCACTGCTTCTGCGATTGGACTACAAACAACAGCAAGTGGAGTTGCTTCTACAGCAATGGGGCGTGAGACAGAAGCAAGTGGAAACTACTCTACAGCTATGGGGCATCTAACAACAGCAAGTGGGGAAACATCTACAGCAATGGGACGTGAGACAGAAGCAACTGGAAACTACTCTACAGCAATTGGATTCCTAACAAATGCTTATGGAGGTAGCTCTATAGCAATGGGGCGTCAGACATTAGCAAATGCATTATACTCAACAGCTATGGGATATCTAACAACTGCAAGTGGGGAATCATCTTCATCAATGGGATATCAAACAACAGCCAGTGGAGACTACTCTACCGCACTAGGATACTTAACAGTTGCTAGTGGTGGTTCAACTTTAGCAATGGGACGTTCTTCATCGGCAACAGAATTATATGCAACCGCAATGGGACATGAGACAACAGCAAGTGGTAATTCTTCTACAGCAACAGGATATAAAACAACGGCAAGTGGAGCTTCCTCTACAGCCATGGGTAAAGAGACAACAGCAGGCGGCGATAATTCGATTGCTATGGGTTATCTCACATCAGCATCTGGAGGTAGTTCTATAGCAATGGGACGTTCTACATCTGCGAGTGAGTTGTACGCAACCGCAATGGGTCATGAGACATCAGCAAGTGGAAATTCTTCTACAGCAACAGGATATCAAACAACAGCAAGTGGATCTGCCTCTACAGTAATGGGAAAAGGTACTATAGCTAGTGATTATGGGTCTCTTGTGATTGGTACATACAATTTAAGCGGTTCAACGGTTACTGTTGACGCAACACTACCCAATATTGGAAATACTGCTTTTGTGATCGGAAATGGCACTAATGCTGTAAAATCTGATGCCTTTAAAGTAATGTATAATGGAAACGCTACTGTTAGTAATGACTTAACAGTAAGTGGCGATGTTGTGGTTTCATCAGATGCAAGACTTAAAGCAAATATAGTATCGCTAGGGTCTACGCTTGCAAAACTACTGCTAATTGATGGAAAGAGTTACACAATGAAAAAGAACGGCAAACAAAAAATAGGCGTATTGGCTCAAGACATACAAAAGGTGTTTCCAGAACTCGTTACAACTGATGATAAAGACATGTTGGCGGTAAACTATCAAGGGCTTGTACCCGTGCTTATTAATGCACTTAAAGAACAACAATCAGAAATAGACGAATTAAAAGAAATGTTTAAAAAATTAATTACCAAACAAAAATAACATCACAATTAATTATGAAAAAAATACTTACACTTTTAGCAGTAACTATTGCATTTACAGTCAGTGCACAAGTACAAAATCAATATACAAATAATAACGGGTCATCAAGTTCTTCAGCAATTGGATATGTTACAACAGCAAGTGCTGAAGGTGCATTTGCATCAGGGAGAGAGACAGAAGCAACTGGAAGCTCTTCTACAGCAATGGGATATAAAGTAAAAGCAAATGGAGATAAGTCTTTTGCAATAGGACATCTCTCCATAGCAACCGGAGTTACCTCTACAGCTATGGGATATTGGACAGAAGCAAATGGGGATTATTCTACATCTATGGGAGGAAGCACAATAGCAAATGGAGTTTATTCTACAGCAATGGGATATGGTTCATATGCAAGTGATTACTCCTCATTAGTGATTGGCCACTGGAATTTAAGTGGATCAACGGTAACTGGAAGTGCTACTGCAATAAATTCAGCAAATACACTTTTTGTAATTGGAAATGGACCCACTTTTCAGAGTAAATCAGATGCTTTTAAAGTAATGGCTAACGGAGATACTACAGTTAGTAATGACCTAACAGTAGGTGGTGATATCGTAGTATCATCAGACGCAAGACTTAAAGCAAATATTATGTCTTTGGGTTCTACGCTTGCCAAACTATTGCTAATTGATGGGAAGCGTTACACAATGAAAAAGAACGGCAAACAAAAAATTGGCGTATTGGCTCAAGACATACAAAAGGTGTTCCCAGAACTAGTTACAACTGATGATAAAGACATGTTGGCGGTAAACTATCAAGGGCTTGTACCGGTGCTTATTAATGCGCTTAAAGAACAAGACGATAAAATTTCAAGATTAGAAAATTTGGTTGAAAAATTAATAACTAACAAATAAGATATCATGAAAAAGCTAACATTATTACTATGTTTTGTATCTTTTTTGATAAAAGCTCAAAACATCACAGTTGACTCCGGGGGGAGTTTTACAATTGAAAAAACAGGTTCTGTGACCGTGAGTGGAACTTTCTCAAACGCAGGAACCTTTACCTTAAACTCAGATTCTGACGAGTTTTCATCTCTAATAATTGGTGGGTCTGTTACTGGAAACATTACCTACAACCGGTATGTTAATTCTGTAGGGACTAATGAGTGGGATTTAATTGGATCGCCTGTAGATGGGCAATCTATTAACTCATTTGTTACTGCAAACACCTCAACTTTAGCTACTAACGGTGCTACAAAAGCTATAGGGTACTATAACAATACAGACAACACTTGGACAAACTACACTACATCCACTATTGTTGGCGCAGGAAACTTTCCTCTTGGAAAAGGCTTTCAAATGGCTACTATTGCTAATGGAACTGGGATCCTATCTTTTACTGGAGCTCCTACTGCTACAAATCAAACATGGACAATTATTGATAATGATGCTGCTAATTCAGGAGCTGGAACACGATGGAATTTAGTAGCAAACCCTTTCCCTTCATACATTTATGGAAATGCTAATGCAGATAGCTCACACAACTTTTTAACGGTTAATAGCGATAAGCTCAACGATTCTTATGAAGCCATCTATGGCTATGATGCAGATGGATCTGGGTATACCGTTTATAATAATACGAGTGCTGCACTGCGTCTTGCGCCAGGACAAGCATTTATGGTGGCATCCGATAATGCAGAAAACGATACTATTTCTTTTACTACAGCTATGAGAACTACAACTGGTGGAGATGATTTAATTGTTGGTAGAGATCCCATAGACTCATTTGAATTAGTTCTTAAGCTTTATGAGGGAGATTCAGAGATAGACCATACTAAATTTTATTTTGGAGATGGTC
>OJFL01000457.1_pt1 | contig 21221 bp, 19 predicted proteins | sample 1594131 | NCBI WGS metagenome assembly OJFL01 (sample SAMN05416782, study PRJEB24817) | seawater metagenome | isolation source: Sea water | place: Canada:Atlantic | collected 2013-07 | reverse complement strand
ATATCGTCGGCAGCGTCAGATGTGTATAAGAGACAGACATGAACCTTCACGAGTACCAGGGCAAACAGTTGTTTGCCGAATACGGGCTACCTGTTTCTACAGGTTATGCCTGTGATACCCCGGAAGAAGCTGCCGCAGCAGCTGATAAGATTGGCGGTGATAAATGGGTTGTTAAAGCCCAGGTTCACGCCGGTGGCCGAGGCAAAGCTGGCGGCGTTAAGCTGGTTAGCAGCAAAGAAGAGATCGCGGCATTTGCTGAAAAGTGGCTGGGCAAAAACCTGGTAACCTATCAGACTGATGAGCACGGTCAGCCAGTGTCTAAAATCCTGGTTGAATCTTGCACTGATATCGATCAAGAACTGTACTTAGGTGCCGTTGTAGACCGCTCATCACGTCGTATCGTTTTCATGGCATCTACCGAAGGTGGTGTTGAAATTGAAACAGTTGCAGAAGAGACACCTGAAAAAATTCTTAAGGCTGAGATCGACCCTCTAGTAGGTGCTCAACCTTACCAAGCACGTGAAATCGCGTTCAAGCTTGGCCTTAAAGGCGTTCAAATCAAACAATTCACTCAAATCTTCATGGGTTTGGCGAAATTGTTCGAAGAAAAAGACATTGCACTTATCGAAGTTAACCCGCTTGTTATTAAAGATGACGGTAATCTTCATTGTCTTGACGCTAAAGTTGCCATGGACAGCAACGCTGCCTACCGTCAACCTAAGCTTCAAGAAATGCACGATCCTTCACAGGAAGATGCACGTGAAGCACAAGCGGCTAAGTGGGAACTTAACTACGTAGCACTTGATGGTAACATCGGTTGCATGGTTAACGGTGCAGGCCTAGCAATGGGTACTATGGACATCGTTAACTTGCACGGTGGTTCACCCGCTAACTTCCTAGACGTTGGTGGCGGTGCAACTAAAGAGCGTGTTGCTGAAGCATTCAAAATTATCCTATCTGACTCAAATGTTGCCGCTGTATTGGTAAACATTTTTGGTGGTATCGTACGTTGTGACATGATCGCTGAAGGTATTATCGGAGCGGTTAAAGAAGTCGGTGTAACTATCCCTGTTGTTGTACGTTTAGAAGGTACCAACGCAGAGCTTGGCCGTGAAGTATTGGCTAACTCAGGTTTAGATATCATCGCTGCTTCTAGTTTAACGGATGCTGCAAAACAAGTTGTTAAAGCTGCCGGAGGTGCTGCATGAGCGTACTAATCGACAAAAACACCAAGGTAATCTGTCAAGGTTTCACTGGTGGACAAGGTACTTTCCACTCAGAACAAGCTATCGAGTACGGTACGCAAATGGTTGGTGGTGTTACTCCTGGTAAAGGCGGCACTACTCACCTAGGTTTGCCTGTTTTCAATACAGTACGTGAAGCGGTTGAAGAAACTGGTGCAACTGCAACAGTTATCTATGTTCCAGCGCCTTTCTGTAAAGACTCTATCGTTGAAGCTGCTGATGCAGGTATTGAGTTGATCGTTTGTATCACTGAAGGTATTCCTACGCTAGATATGCTTTACGTTAAAGAATACGTAAACCGTAAAGGCGTACGTATGATCGGTCCTAACTGCCCAGGTGTTATCACGCCAGGTGAATGTAAAATTGGTATCATGCCAGGTCACATTCACAAGCCAGGTAAAGTCGGTATCGTTTCTCGCTCTGGTACCTTGACTTATGAAGCCGTTAAGCAAACAACTGACGAAGGTTTCGGTCAATCTACCTGTGTTGGTATCGGTGGTGATCCTATCCCTGGTTCTAACTTCATCGACATTCTACAGATGTTCCAAGACGATCCTAAGACTGAAGCAATCGTTATGATTGGTGAAATCGGTGGAACGGCTGAAGAAGAAGCTGCTGCATTTATCAAAGCTAACATCACTAAACCTGTTGTTTCTTACATTGCTGGTGTAACTGCACCTGCTGGTAAGCGCATGGGGCATGCTGGTGCGATTATCTCTGGTGGTAAAGGTACTGCAGACGATAAATTTAAAGCACTTGAAGATGCAGGCGTTAAGACTGTTCGTTCATTGGCTGAAATTGGTCAAGGTCTTCGCGAAATTACCGGTTGGTAAGTTTGCTTAGTACTGATAAAAACCCGCTTTTATAGCGGGTTTTTTTATGGGTTAACTAAATAATTTAGTTATTTCCTAGTGTGGCCATATGCTCATCTAATCCTGGGATAAATTCACCCCCATGAATTATCTCTATGCTAGAGTCACTGAAATCATCACCTATGGGCTCTATTCGTCCTCCTAAACACGAGCCTAGAAATGCTTCGGCAACGGCAAAAAATGAAAGGTTATTTTCAGGTTTGTTAAAACCGTGGCCTTCGTCGGGGTATAGCACGTAAGTCACGGGAATATCGCGGCTTTTCATTGCGTCAACGATTTGGTCAGACTCAGCTTGCTTTACCCTAGGGTCATTCGCTCCTTGGCCAATAAGTAACGGCTTAACTATTTTGTCCACATGGGTGATGGGCGAGCGGGCTTTAAGCAGCGCTAAACCTTCTTCGGTAGTAGGGTTGCCCACCGACTCGTAGAATTGCTGACGAAAGCTCTCCCAGTAAGGGGGAATTGAATCGAGTAACGTTACTAAGTTTGAAGGCCCTACAATATCGACTCCACAGGCAAACGCTTCTGGGGTAAAGGTGAGTCCGGTTAGAGTAGCGTAGCCACCGTAACTTCCCCCCATTATGGCGACTTGGTCATCCGTGGTAATACCTTGTGCTACCGCCCATTCTTTTGCATCAATTAGGTCATTGTGCATAGCACCTGCCCACTCTTTGTTCCCTGCATTTAAAAACGTTTTACCAAAACCTGTTGAAGCGCGAAAGTTAACTTGCAGTACGCTATACCCTCGATTTGTTAGCCATTGAGCTAAAGAATTAAAGCCGAATTCGTCTCTCGCCCAAGGGCCACCGTGAACTAATAATACCAGGGGGGAAGTCTGTTCGGGTTTGCCGTCTTGGTTAGGATCTGACATCAAGGGCAAAGACAAGTAACTCACTAAATCTAGATTATCCCGCGATGGAATAACCACCCCGTGCATAGTGGAAAGAGGCAGGTTATTAACTTCTGGCTGGGTAATGAATAAATCAGTCAATTCACCGCTTGTGGTATCAAATACTTTATAAATAGGTGATTGATTACTTTGGTCAGTAAATACTGTCCAAAGCGAATTATCTAATGTTTGCGCTAAAACTTGTGACCCCCCATTCAATTGGTTGTTCAATTGATTAATCGGGGTAATGAAAGCGTCATCAATGGCGTGCCACACAGGTTTAATGAAGTTTAGTGCATAGGCTAGGGGCACATGGCTACGAGGGTGTAAAAGTACATTGGTAACATCTACTTTATCATCGCTAGCAATGACTGTGGGTGTCGTTTCTCCTATAGGCAAGTATACAAGCGCGGCGGTGTTTCGCTCTCGCGTATCTATCATGTATATGCCTTGATTTTGTTTATCGAAGCCAAGAATATTGAACGCTTGTGAATCTGCAAAGGGCACTTTAAACCACAAGTGCCATTCATTATTCGCTTTAGTGAAAACATGGCTCGATCCATCTTCAGCAGTCTTTACCGCGAGCCTTACTTTTAAGTTATTGTCTAATTTGTAATAAGCGTAGCCATCGTTTTGTTCAAGTAAGGTGCGCTCTGCGGTGGCCACGTTAACTTGATACATGTCGTGCCATTTTGCGTCGCGATCATTCATACCTACAATAATCGTGCCCGGGTGGGCCTCACTCTGGTGCATTTGGTCAGCTTGCACCCCTTGATATGGCGTTAGGTCTTGTATTTCACCACTACCTACATCAACACGATGTAAATGCCAGTTTTCATCGCCATTTTTGTCTTGAGTGAAAAAAACATATTGGCTGTCTAATGACCAAAAGTGGGTTGGAATACCGCGCCCAGTGTCTTGGGTTATGGGTTTTGCACTAGAAAAGTCGCCAATTTGTCCGACCCAAAGGTTCATAACACCCTCTACTGGCGCTCTAAAACTCATGCTGTTTCCATCCGGGCTGATACGCCCTTGATATCGACTTGGGTTGCCCAGCAAAACCTCTCTAGAGATGAGCATGGGCGGAGATGATTTTTGATTAAGTGAATTTGATTCTTGTTGGGTTGTTTGTGATGTGTTGGGCGCGCATCCGATTAACGTGAAAAACACGCTCAATGTAAAAGCGTAAAGCAGTGAATTTTTCATTTGATTCCCTTGCAGTTAGCGTTTGATATGGGCCAATACCACCTGGCTAAACCTTTGTCCCTGTGTTTTGCTATATCAATATAGCGCACAACGCGATGTATATAAGGTTGTCTTGAAAGAAAATGTTAAACTTTTCCCGTGAATCTATTTTGCTGCGTTTTATTGCTTAAACTAAAGAAAAGCGCTTTGCACACCCATTTTGAGGTACATACAAAGCGAATAATAATTTTGATTCTACTGATTTAGCCTTTAGGTAAAATATTAATGTTACTGCGAAACAAGTTTAGTTTATCGACACGACTTTTAATGTCTTCTAATTTCGGCCTGTTCGCACCATAGGGACCAATCGAACGCTCTTCGTCATATTCAGGCACAAAATTAACGTATACGCTGCCAGTCGAGAACGTCTCTAGTTGAGCGAATAGTCCTTTTACCCAACCTTTGCCTTCTTCATCTATTTCAGCGGTTTGCCAGCGACCATGAATATTTACCGTGTACGCTGTTGAGCGATGTGGAAAGGCCATAGCATCAGGTGCTACTCGAGATGCAGCGCCGCCTAACTGAGCAGTAAAAATTTCACATTCATCCGACGGTAACTGCTCAGCAGCACAAACTAATGTATCGATAAGCTCGTCAGTCATTTCGGTAAAATCGCTTGATTTCCAATAATTTCGAGCCCCAGGCGCTAGTAGTGGGTCAAATGCAGCTTGCCATGAGGCAAGGGGCCGACCGCATCAGCTAACGGCTCTGCGATTGTACGCAGTGGTGCTAATATTTCTTCACCTTTTTCAGTATCTCCCACATATATCATTGGCAGAATAATAACGGGCTTACCGTGATGCTCAGGAGGAAGAAAGGGAAAGGGGGGAGCTTTGCGCATGACAGGCCAGCAGCTTGCTTTATCGGGCATTGATTTAGCAAGCTCGCGGTACTTACGTAATATTGATTTCGCTTGAGATAGAGGAAATACTACTGGGCCTCCAAATACTGTCGGCCCGACTGGGTGCAACTTAAACTCAAATTGTGTTACCACGCCAAAATTGCCACTGCCGCCACGTATAGCCCAAAATAATTCGCTATTTTCCTGCTCTGATACATGTAAAAACTCGCCCTGAGCATCAACTAAATCTGCGCTAATAATATTATCAACGGTATGCCCAAAAGCACGACTTAACCAGCCATATCCACCCCCCAGCGCTAAGCCTGCAATTCCTGTAGTTGAGTTAATACCAGTTGGAACAGCCAGCCCGAAGCGTTGTGTTTCGTGATCAATATCCCCTAAACACACACCGCTTTGCACCCTTGCAATACGCGCCGGAGGGTCAACAGATATACCTTTCATACTGCTTAAATCTAACGTTATACCACCATTACATAACGCACTGCCCGCAATATTGTGGCCTCCGCCTTTCAGTGATATTAATAATTCATATTTTCGAGCGAATTGTATCGTGGTTACCACATCGGCTGCTCCACTGCATCGCACAATAACAGCGGGGCTGATGTCTATCATGCCATTCTATATTGTACGAGCCTCAGCGTAACCAGCAGTCTCAGGCAGCAACACATCTCCGCGAATAGAGATCGTGTATTGTTCAAACTGTTGCTTATTTATATCCTTCTTCTGGCCATTAAGGCCCATAATATGAATATTCATATCGTCACTCCTTTGGTTGATTTCTAGCCAAGGGTAGGCAGAGCCATAAATGCTGTCTAGTGAACGTTTTGCACTAGGTGGTACAAGTTGTTTACTGGCTAAGGTGCTAAATATACGTTTAGGGCGTATGCTAAATTGACCTTTCACTGAGGAATACCACCGTGAATACCACCCCTTATGGGCAGTATTGTCCGCTAGCAATGTCTGCCGCTTTTCTATGTAATAAGTGGACATTATTGATCTTTAGAGAATTACTGTTTGGCTCCACAAACTTTAACGATATAAGCCGAGGTGTGCCTCGGATGTCGCGCACCCTCCTGTCAAACCGCTTAAAGGAACTGGTCAATATCGGTTTGATAACACGCCTCGAAAAGCAGGGAACAGGACAAGTTGATTATGTGTTGACTAAACCGGGTAAAGCCCTTGAATCAGTTGTTTTTTCGATGGCGAGTTGGGGGCAGGAGTGGTTAGAAACAGAGCCGTCACTGGAAAATATTGATGGCAGTTTTTTGATGTGGGACATTCGGCGCAACGTGAGAATACATGAAGATTTGCCTAACCTTTTTATTGCGCACTTCTTGTTGATTGACATGCCTGAAAATAAAAGTGAATACTGGTTGATTTTCGAACATGGGCAAGTTGATTTATGTTATGTAGATAGAGGGTTTAAACCAGATGTACACATTGAAGTGTCTGCTCGTGAGCTAACAAAAATTTGGATGGGGTGGGAAGACTTTAACGCTGCGGTGGAAGACCATAGGCTAAAATTCAAAGGGCCTAAGAAATACACCGAAATTGCCGAGTATTGGATAGGTTGTAGCACTCTTGCGCATATCAAAAAACGTGAAAAGCACTTACTCGTTGCTGAGTAAGTGCAACAGGTTACATCGTTATTCTGGGTTCACATTGTGGGTAACATTGCTATCACTGGGGGAGACGCGCCAGATAATATTCCCTACATCATCTGCCACCAGTAAATTGCCGCTTTGATCTAGTTCAACTCCTACAGGGCGTCCTTGTGCTTCGTCTTTATCGTTTAAAAAACCAGTTAAGATATCCATGGGGTCGCCTGCTGGCTTTTGGTTGCTAAAAGGGACGAAAATGACTTTGTAACCCGCTTTAGGTTCACGGTTCCATGAACCGTGTTGACCGATAAACATACCTTCGTTTATGCCAGATAACGCATGAGCGCCTTTGGTGTACATTAAACCTAACGACGCCGTATGAGCACCAAGAGCATAGTCTGGTTTAATGGCTTTTTTTACTAACTCTGGTTCGCGCTGCTCTACGCGAGTATCAATATTTTGACCGTAGTAACTATATGGCCAACCATAAAAGCCATTGTCTTGCACTGATGTCATGTAATCAGGCACTAAGTCATTGCCTAGTTGGTCGCGCTCATTAACCGCTGTCCACAAGGTGTTGTTTACCCATGTCATTCCTACTGGGTTTCGCAACCCCGAGGCAAACACGCGATGATCACCTGTTGCTATGTCTATTTCCCAAATCGCAGCACGGCCGACTTCAGCATCAAATCCGTTTTCAGCAATGTTGCTATTTGAGCCGATAGACGCGTACAGTTTGCTACCATCTTGGTTGGCAATGAGGTTCTTGGTCCAGTGATGATTGATTTTCCCCCCGGGCAATTTAACTAACTCAGTGCCCTTAGCGGAAATTTCTGTTTGACCTTGCTGGTAAGGAAAGCTGACTATTGCGTCCGTATTTGCAACATATAGGGTGCTCCCCACGAGCGTCATGCCAAAAGGAGAATGAAGACCCGATAAGAATGTTGTTTTAGTCTCGGCCACACCGTCTTTGTCTGCGTCTCTTAATAGTGTAATGCGATCAGCGCTGGGCGTTTCTGCGCCTGCTTGTGATTTAACCTTTTCAGTCACCCACTGTTTTATGCCCCCGTCACTACCTTCATTCTTCGGTGCGTTACTTTCAGCCACTAATACGTCGCCATTAGGCAAGGTATAGAGCCATCTTGGGTGCTGCAAATTGGTAGCAAAGCGGTTCACTTGCATAGAATTTAGTGGCGTGGTGGGTTTTCCTCCCTCTGACCATCCCACCGCGTCGGCAATATTCACATTCGGGATAAGCTCCTCATCTGGTTCAACAAGTAAAGGATCGGCGCCAAAAGTTTTTGCCGGGTCTACTTCAGAATGTTCTGAGCAAGCGCTTATACCTAGTGAAGAAAGGGCTATAAAAGCACAGTGTATTGGACGAATTTTTGTCATGGGAGCTCCTTGTGTAAAACGTAAAAAAAGCGCAAAGACCCGCTTTTTAGCTGGCGTCCACTTTTTAACGATTTTGATTGTCACGGTTGATGACTTTGTTTAAGCAAGTTATTTGCCGTTTCGAAGAGGGAAGCTGTGCTGTAAGAATACATTGATGTGGGGGGCGCATTGTGAAATTGAGATAAACGTTTCAGTGTTGCTGTTTGCAACCAAGAATATTTTACTTACAGTGAGAAATATTTACCGATTGGTTGAAGAGTTAAACTAGCGTTTCAATTTAGTGCGTGGATAACGCTTCTTGAAAAATATGGTATTTTTTGACTAATATTTCGTACGCTTGAGATGCTTGAAAATCGTTTAATGCGCGATTGAATTGCTCTTTTAGTTCAGAATTTAAAAAACCTACATGGTAATGAGAAGGAGGGAATATATTGTGAATGCTAACCAACTGCCTACTTTCAATCGGTTCGAGCGCAGAGTGAAGGTGGTTGAAAATATTTACGTCCATTACCAGCACCGAAATGCTGCCATTTAGTAGCATGCCCACTTGCCTACGTTGATCAGGCAATTCCACGTATAAAGGCACTTGTTTTATCGCGTCTGCATATGCTTTGCCCAGAATTTTCGTGGCCGTTTGAAAGGACGCAACCGAGTGTTTGGCCAAATCGTTTGGGCGCTTAATTTTAAAATTTGAGGATTGTAAACTGATTGCCACATTCTGATATTGAATATAACTATCGGTTAAATGAATGGTCTGTGTAGCGGTATTTTCACTTAAGGTTAAAGCAGCATCGACTTTAGCACTTTTAAGCATACTCAGTGTTCGCCCATAGGGCACGTATACAGGCGTGATTGAATAGCCCATACGTTTAAAAACCTGTCGAGCCAACTCAACTTCATAACCTGTGTCGTTTAAAGCGATTACATAGGGGGGCTTGCTCCAACCAACTGCTATGGAAAGGTTCTGAGTTGAGTCATTGGCCAGTGCTTTTACCAAAAACACACTGGATACCAATATTGCCCATGACACTAACTGTATCAATGGGCGGGCTATGTTCATATTTGTCTCTCGGTTAGGTTATTAATGCAAACACGCGCTATTATTGGCGTACGCTTAAAAACGTTTTCATCAATCTAGTATATCTGCATTACGTCAATTTAGATTAATTTAATTGGGATAATAAAACACGCATTTCAGACTTGGCTTTGCATGTTAGGGCTGTTTGCTAATAATCGCATGCTGTGCAAACGGGCGTTTTGATCATGTATCGGAAATGAAAAAATAACTTCATCTATTTGAGTGTTTTCAATGAATGTAGTGAGTTGTTTATGCGCTGTCTCGGGTGAGCCAACAATAGCGTATTGTAAGGTGTGAGCAATCATCGACAACTCTGCAGGGCTGCAAACAGTATGAATATCATCTACTGGCCGTGCGAATGGTTTATTGGCTCCTCTACGCAAATTGGCAAATTGTTGTTGTAGTGAGGTATACAAGTATTGTGCTTCTTCATCAGTATCTGCAATCACGGCCATCACCCCAGCCATGGTATAAGGCTGTTCTAGTTGTGCGGAAGGTTGAAACTGACTGCGATAAATATTCAACGCGTCGAACAAAGCGTCAGGCGCAAAATGTGAGGCAAACGAATAAGGCAAACCGAATTGTGCTGCAAGTTGTGCACTGTATAAGCTTGAACCAAGTAGCCACAATGGAACGTGACTATCACTGCCGGGGATAGCGAGAATTTTCTGTTCAGGCGTTGGGGTACCCAAATAGCTTTGTAAGGCGCGAATATTGTTAGGGTAATCCTCTACGCTGGCTTGCATGTTACGCCTTAACGCTTTTGCTGTTGCCATATCAGTTCCTGGCGCGCGGCCTAACCCTAGATCAACTCTGTTTGGAAAAAGCGCGGCGAGGGTGCCGAATTGTTCGGCAATAATTAGTGGCGAGTGATTAGGTAACATCACACCACCTGAGCCTATGCGTATTTTATTTGTTGCTGCACCAATATGTCCTAAAACCACTGACGTCGCTGAACTACCGACGCCGCGCATTCCGTGATGTTCGGCAAGCCAAATACGCTGGTATCCGAGCTGTTCAGCCTGAACCGCCATTTGTCGACTGTTTTCTAATGTTTGAGAAATAGATTGCCCTTGTGCTATCGGGGCTAAATCTAAAATGGAAAATGGCGTTGTGGGTGTCATTTAGTAATGTCCTTGAATGCGACGCATGAAAAACAGGTGGGGGTGCATTGAAATGAAAACAAGCACCCGTCATAAATTGTCACTATTTACTGGGGGTTATACCACTAGCTCACTCGTTTCACGCAATCAGCGCAGTTTAGCGCTAGCGTATCCAGACTAGGAAGTTATTAAGGATAGGGCCTTAAATATTCAGTCAAATCCTCTCCTGTTTGAATAATGTTCTGCTGACGCCCTTTGAATACAACACCGGCGAGCTGACCTTGAAGCGTCAGCGTATCGTTTTTTCGCACTAGGGCGGTGCCCTCTTTAATCCCTATTACCGGTACACTAGGGTTTAGTACACAAAATTCTTCAATCCGCTGGGCACGGGTTTCACCATTATGCCCAGGCGGCTGATAATCACTGTAATGTGGGTTTAATTGAAACGGCACGAATGCCAAAGCATCAAACGATGGTGGATAAATAATCGGCATGTCATTGGTAGTGCAAATCGACGTGCCACAAATATTAGAACCTGCGCTCCAGCCAACATAGGGCAATCCTTGTTCCACACGTTCTTGTATAGGATGAATAAGGTCATTTGAATACAGCTGATGCAGTAAATGAAAGGTGTTGCCACCACCGACCATAACGGCGTCTGCTTGCTCGATTGCTAATTTGGGATCGTCAAATGATTCAATCCCTACAATATTGAACTCGGGGAGGGCGCTTTGCACCTTTTCGGTATAACTAGGCCAATCAATGGTCACCCCAGCATACGGGATAAACACAATGCGCTGGCACCCAGTTAAATGAGACGCAATCATATCTTTAGCATGGGCTAAATAAGCTTCGTCCCCTGCGCGCGAGCTGCTTAACATCAATAAATTCAATGGAGTTCCTTAAGATGCTGATTAAAAGCCAATGATATCAATTCAATATTTAAATTTCAGACAATAAAAAACCGGCATATTGAGCAACTAGTGTATTTACTCAATGCGCCGGTTTGGTCAAGCTTCTGCGCTTTACTTAGTCGCTGACTAGAAGCGTTTTTTCACCGTGATCCCATAAGTAGCGGGCTCTGCCATATAGGCATTTAATTTACCTTCTTGTAACGGCGTGTTGAAGTTAGTACGGTTGATGTACTCTTCGTCTAACACATTTCGACCCCACAAAATTACATCCATGTCGTAGTCAGTGAAGTTCATAAACAAGCGTAAATTCATAATGTTATAAGAGTCTTGCACAGCGTATGGGTCGTTACTGCCATCTAAGATAATGTCGCCCGTGTAGCTGTATTCACCTTGAATGTAGGCGTAGATGCTGTCGCCAATATCGAAATCCTTTTTGACACTCAACACTGCATAGTTCTCAGGTTCGCCACCTGGACGATCACCAGAGCGGTCACAGAATCCATCTGTAGGATTTACTCGACCTGGATCGTCTATCCCTGTATGCCAAGTGTATGCTGTCCAGCAGTTTCCTGCTTCAAAGGTTTTATACTCTGCTTTAACTAGAGCATAACCAAAGTGCACTTCTACTGTGTCCATGGGTAACCAAGTGGCTTCTAATTCCATACCTGATATTTCATAGTCACCGGCGTTTTGTAAATTAAAGCCATTTCCGGTAAAGGTGTTTGCTTGGAAGTCATCCACTGTTGTGTAGTGGGCAGCGGCATTCACCCGCAAGTCATGTTCGCGGAAGTCCTTTTTAATACCTAACTCGAAAGACTGAGAAGTCTCAGCGTCGAATATTGGATTAAAGGTGGCGGCAATGCGATCCGTGTTAGTACCACCTGATTTGTAGCCGTTTCCGTATGATGCATAAAGCAAGGTGTCTGTATCTGGTTGATAGCTAAGTTTTAGCGTACCACTGATCTGGTCATCGCTTAAACTCTCTTGAATATTGCTCCGTGGACGCGTGGTATCACCTAATAAGGGGAATGCCCAGCCTGTCTCTGAGAACCCTTGAAACGTACCTAATGCCGCTTGTCCTTCTGCTGTAGTCAAATCAATTGCCCCAGCAGCAATACCGCCTGCCACAGTTAATGCTGACACTAAATCAACGGGTGTATTGCCCGCTAAACCATTGATGCCAGGCCCGACTTCAGTAAATACCGTCAATAAGTCTTTTTCTTCTTTGGTAAAACGTAAACCGGCGGTAAGAGTGAATTGGTCATTTAACTTATAATCAAACTGGCCGAACACCGCATAGCTTTTGTGTTCTTGTTCAGCCACATGGTCAAAACCTGTACCCGCGGGCGCCGCAGCTGCGCGTGGTGCGATAAGGCCGGCGCTAGCTAAACCATCTATTCCTGCCAGTAATCCGTCAAACGATCCTGCAGCACCTGTTAAGCCATCCACTGTTTGACCAAGCACACCTAGGGCGAATCCTTCAAAGATGCTGTCTGTGTATAGGCTGTAGTCCAAATCTAAGTCTTGAGTGAAATAATAAGCACCCAAAATGAAGTTTAAATCGTCGCTGGTGTAATCTAATCGGAATTCTTGGGAAAACGAGCTTTGCTCTGAATCATTGCTGGTGCCAAATAAGTCCGCATCAGTGAAGTCACTATCGATGTTGTCGTAGGAATCAAATGAACGAAAAGCAGAAATAGACACAAAGGTATAGTTCTCGTCTAATTCCCAATCTAACTCGGCTGAAATACCGCGATCTTTCATTGTAGCAACAGGCAAGAATGACACAGCGACTTCTCTGTCATAAAACGCATTACCGCCTTCAAACACAGTGCCACCTAATGTTGGTAGAATGGCATCTGTACCAAACTTTCCAGGGATTTCGTTGGCCTGAAAGTTACTTAATTGTACGGGAGCTCCGCAGCAAATTTCGTCAATTTCTGCGTAATCTGCAATGACTCGAACTGAAATATCTTCACTTGGGGTATAAAGTGCCTGTATGCGACCACCAAATCTATCACGATCATTTAATACGTCTTCACCGAAGTTAACATCGCTAATTGTGCCGTCGCGGTTACTTGAAAATCCAGTAACCCGAAACGCTAACACGTCATCAATAGCAGAGATTGACATCGCACCTGATAGGTTAACTAAACCATAATTACCTACAGTTGCTTCAACAAACCCATCTCCGCCACCATGACTCGGAGCAACCGTAGACAATAAAATTGCTCCTGAAGGGGTGTTCTTTCCAAATAGTGTGCCTTGAGGGCCGCGCAAAACTTCAACTGCGGCTATATCAACCAAGTTATTGATCATGGAGTTTTGACGAGCACGATAAACACCGTCTACATATAAACCCACTGACGATTCTAAACCGAAGTTTTGTGACGAAGTACCTACACCACGGATAGAGAAACTAGAATTCGTGGCACTTTGGCTTTGAAAGGCTCCTAAGCCAGGCACATTGGTTTGCAGATCGTATACATCTTTGATGACTGCTTCAGCCATAGCTTCACCCGTAAAGGCGGTGACGGCCACTGGTACTTCTTGTAGATTTTGTGCACGCTTTTGCGCTGTGACGGTTATCGTTTCGAGTCCTTTATCATCGGGGGTGGCTTCTTGGGCTGCAGATAAACCACTGTTTAGCGCAAGTGCTAAACCGATAACAGAGGCGATGGGAGTACGTTTTAAGCGATTCGGTAAAATTGGCATTTTATACTTCTCTCAATGTGTTAGCTCTTGATCCTCACGCCTTGTTATTTGAGTTTTGTGCGATGAGGAATGACGATATCCCACACATTGCCAGTGCAGCAACTAGTCGGATGAGCATAAGAGTGCAAGTTTTTTGAACTAAAGTAAATAATACGTTAGTTAAATGTTAATGCTGGTTTTTTAATCCAAAATATCAACCAGTTGCCTTGAGCGCCTTATCTGTGCTGCTTTCGTGGTTAGGCATAAAGTAGATCAATACAAAACCATTAAAAGAATCAATTAAACTAATAATAGCTTTGTCACTACTATCATTTCAGTTTCAAATTGAGGTGGTGCAATGTCAGAGTTTTATATTGTTCGACACGGTCAAGCGTCGTTCGGCGCGGAAAATTACGACAAACTCAGCGAGTTAGGTCATCGGCAGTCTGTTTGGTTAGGCGAGTATTTCGCCCAACGAAACATGACGTTTGGTCAACTGTGGTTAGGTGAGATGGTGCGCCACCAAGAAACAGCTGCGGGGATCTGTGAGGGGTTAAACACAGATATTTCAAGCGTGACGCACACAGGCTTAAATGAGTTCGACTTTCAGAATATTGCGGCAGCCTATTTAGCTCAGCACCCAAACGACGTGGTGCAAAAGGGTGCGCCGCCAGCCGAGTTTTACCGCTTGCTTAAAAAAGCCATGGGGGCATGGTCAAGTGAACAGCTTGAACCGAGCATGTTAAATGAAACCTGGACCGAGTTTCGCCAACGTGTGCTTGATGTGTTAAATGCCATGCGCCAGCAGAATCACAAAAAACCTATTCTTCTCGTCAGTTCTGGTGGCGCTATTTCTATGCTAATGAGTCTCGTGCTTGAGCTTGAAGCAAAGCATGTTATTGAGCTCAATATGCAAGTACGTAATGCCAGTTACAGTCAGTTTTTCTTTAACCGCGATACGGTGCGGTTAAGTAGTTTCAATAATGTACCTCATCTCGATATCCCCGAGCGTGTGGGTGCCGTCACGTTTAGTTAAATGGAATAAAATACTATGAACTTCGATTATTCAGAAAAAACCAAAGATCTTATCGCCCGTTTAGAAGCGTTTATGGACGAGCACATTTACCCAAATGAGAAACAATATCTCGCCGATGTTGAAGCCGCGTCAACCAACCCAGAAACACGCTGGAAAACCCTGCCGCTAATTGAAGAGCTAAAAGAAAAAGCCAAAGCTGCAGGTTTATGGAATCTTTTCCTTCCTGAAGAGTATTTGCCATATGGCGCCGGCTTAAACAACCTTGAATACGCCCCTTTGTGTGAAATCATGGGCCGAGTCATGTTCAGCTCAGAAGTATTTAACTGTAGTGCGCCAGATACCGGCAACATGGAAGTGCTTGCTCGTTATGGGTCACAAGCCGACAAGAAAAAATGGCTAGAGCCCTTGCTAGAAGGAAAAATTCGTTCAGGTTTTGCCATGACAGAGCCTGCAGTTGCTTCATCAGATGCGACGAATATCGAAACGTCTATCACCCGAGACGGTGATGAATACGTGATTAACGGCCGTAAATGGTACACCAGTGGCGCCATGAATGAAGATTGTAAAATTTTGGTAGTCATGGGTAAAACAGACCCTACGGCAGCCCGCCACGAACAACAATCACAAATCCTTGTTCCTATTGATACCAAAGGCGTTACGGTTGTGCGCCCATTAAGTGGCATGGGTTTTTATGATGAGCCAATAGGCCATGCTGAAGTGTTATTTGAAGATGTGCGCGTTCCTGCCTCAAGTTTGTTGGTAGGAGAGGGCAAGGGCTTTGAAATTGCTCAGGGGCGTTTAGGGCCAGGGCGAATTCATCATTGTATGCGCCTGATTGGCTGTGCACAGCGCGCCCTAGATTTGGCGTGTGAACGGGTAGAATCTCGCGTTGCATTTGGTCAACCATTAAGTAAGCAACAATCGGTGCGTGAAAGCATTGCGAAAATGCACTGCGAGATTGAGCAAGCTCGTTTGTTAACATTAAAAGCAGCTGACAAGATGGACAGATACGGCAACAAGGTGGCCCGAGACATTATTGCAGCAATTAAAATTGTTGCACCTACTATGGCGTGCAACGTTATTGACCAAGCGATTCAAATGCATGGTGCAGCGGGTACAAGTCAAGACTTTAGCTTGGCCGCAAGCTACGCCTACGCACGTACCATCCGTTTGGCTGACGGCCCAGATCAAGTGCATATGATGCAACTAGGGCGTAATCTAATTAAAGATCACAATGCATAAATGGAGTGAGCAATGAGTAAGCAAAGCGGTGTAGAGCAATTAGACGAAGCACGTCTAGCCACTTATTTAGCTGAGCATATTCCCGGTTTTAGTGGTCCTGTGACTGCTACAAAGTTTGCTGGTGGGCAGTCTAATCCTACCTTCAAACTACAAACCGCGAACACAACTTATGTGTTGCGTCGTCAGCCGCCGGGTAAATTGCTGAAGTCAGCCCATGCGGTTGACCGCGAGTATCGTGTTATTAAAGCGCTTGAAAACACAGATGTACCCGTGGCTAAGGTTTATCACCTTTGTGAAGATACCGATGTTATCGGTAGCATGTTTTATGTCATGGAGTTTATGGACGGCAACGTGTATTGGGACAGCTCTTTACCTGACGTGAACGATACGCAAACGCGGCGTACTATGTATCAAAACATGGTTAAGGTGATGGCCACCATGCACTGCGTGAACGTAGACGAGGTCGGCTTAGGGGATTACGGCAGACCCGGCAACTATTTTGAGCGTCAAATTAGTCGCTGGACCAAGCAGTACCGCTTGTCAGAGATTCAGGTTATCCCTGAAATGGATACCCTCATCGCTTGGTTAGAGGCCAATATTCCTGCGGATGATGGCAAAGTGTCCTTGGTGCACGGTGATTATCGAATGGACAATTTAATGTTCGCTAAAGATTCTACCGACATCATTGCGGTGCTCGATTGGGAACTATCGACCTTGGGGCATCCTTATGCTGACTTAGCATACCAATGCATGCAGCTGCGCCTGCCGGACAACGTGGGTAAAGCGACTGGGTTAGGCGACGTAGACCGAGCAGAGCTTGGTATTCCAAGTGAAGAAGAGTACGTAGCCCAATATTGCGAACTGGTCGGCATTGAGCAAATCGAAAATTGGAGCTTTTACCTCGCGTTTAGTTTTTTCAGGCTCGGCGCCATCGCTCAAGGCGTTGCCAAACGTGCTGTTGATGGTAATGCATCGAACAAAGAAGCATTACAAGTCGGTAAATTGGTACAACCCTTAGCGCAATACGCGTTAAAGCTCATTCAATAAACAACTTATAAATTCGCCGCCCTCTAAGCGGCGTTTTGACAACTAATGGAGTCAAACATGAAAGCTATCGTATGTAACGCTTTTGGTCCTGTAGAAGAGTTAGAATACAAAGACGTACCTGACCCACAAGCAGGCAAGGGCCAAGTTGTGGTTGAGATTAAAGCCTGCGGCGTCAACTTTCCGGATGGGCTGATCGTACAGGGCCTCTATCAGATGAAGCCTGAAGTACCCTTTATTCCCGGTAACGAAGTCGCTGGTGTGATCAGCGAAATTGGTGAAGGGGTTCCCCACCTTAAGGTAGGGCAACGGGTTATTGCTTTGTGTATGCTTGGTGGCTATGCCGAAAAAGTATCTTGCGCGGCAACCCACGTGATGCCGCTGCCTGATGAAATCTCTTTTGATGAAGCAGCCGGCTTAGTGACTGCACATGCCACCGCGCATCATGGCCTTAAACAGCGTGCGAATATACAGCCTGGCGAAACGCTACTCGTGACAGGCGCTGCGGGTGGCACTGGGCTTGCTGCAGTGCAAATTGGTAAGCAAATGGGCGCAAAAGTGATAGCCGTTTGCTCTACTCAAGAAAAACTGGAGATGGCAAAAGACAATGGGGCTGATATTTTAATTAATTACAGCGAAGTAGATTTAAAAACCGCTATAAAAGAAGCAACCAATGGTAAAGGCGTTGACGTGGTTTACGAGTGCGTTGGCGGTGACACCTTTCATGCTTGCTCACGCAGTATGGCGTGGAATGGCCGCTTACTGGTGGTCGGTTTTGCTGGTGGCACCATTCCAGAGTTTCCGGTTAACTTGTCATTAGTCAAAGGTTATTCCGTGGTCGGCGTATTTTGGGGCTCGTTCACTCAACATCAACCCCAAGACTTTGCCCAAAATATGAAAGAGCTATTGACCTGGTACGTGCAAGGAAAAGTAAAAGTAGTGGTAGACCAAGCATTGCCATTAGCCCAAGCCAAAGATGCGCTAAATAAAGTGATGGGGCGAGAAGTCAAAGGTAAAATGTCACTTAATCCTTAGTGTTTTCTTTATTTGTTAGCAAAAAAAAGGGCCTCATTTGAGGCCCTTTGTTGTTTGGTGCGTGTTCAACAGCCAAATTTAGCTTTGTTTTATTCCTTGCGTCAGTTCAAAAACGGTAGATAAACGGTGGCTGCCAACACGCGAAAGTCACTATGTTTTAAATGCGGTCGTTTAATACGGCAACGATGGGTGAGGTCGTTAAACCATTTTCTGAGGCCCAAGCGACAACGGTTTTTCCGTCTTTCTCAGGTGCGCTCAAATCACTTTTTGGCATCTTTTTCACCATTAATGTACCTGTTTCAACTGCATCGTTGAGCATTGCGGTACGAATAAGGCTATTGCCACCACAGGTGATCCCTGTGTAATAGTCTTGCAATTTAAGACGGTAATCAGACTGAACGCGTTTCATTTTTTTACGCAGTTCACTCTTGTCATCTGCTTTTACGATGGTGCAAATATTTTGTAATGCTTCAGCTACGTCCGCTTGAGCAGGAGCAGCAAAAACAATAGAAGTAGCGGCGATGGCGATAGAAGTTTTAACTATTTTCAACATGGTCAATTCCTCGGTTTTTATTATTGGTTTAATCTCGTTTCGTTGAGGTAATTAAACGTCATTTAAGCTGATTAAAAAATCTACATGTCGATACTAAGGTATAAGGCTCTATACGTATGATTAGCTTTAAGCTTTTGTATGCAATACTTTGTTGCAGTTCGAGACTGGCTCTCACAAAGACATAGTGCTTTACTCTTAAAAATGTTCCAGCTTTGTCTATGGGCGATAGCTCAGAGGGATAGGGGCTAAGGATTAAGGAAAAAGGTAAAGGAGATAAACATGAATACACTTTATAGGGTGTTACTATCATTGGCCGTTATTTTTGCGGCATTAGTCTGTTATTCAGCGGGCAGCATGACGGGAGTCGTCGGCTTTTTCGTACTCGGCATACTACTTGAGGCCGCATTCTGGTTAGGCATAGGTAAGGTCTTTCGCTCAAGGTCGAACGCGAGTAAAGGCTAAATAGCGCACATTTGACCTTTACCTTCGCCGTTGTTTACCTTTGCGTTGTTTATTGCTGCTCTGAGTATTCCTCAACAGCGACCAGCATGTCAGTTATTAAACGCCTTTCGTCTTCAGTAAGTTCTGGGCGCCATATATCAAAAAGCAACACCACACGTTCTTCATTGCTGTTATTCCAAGCTTCATGTTCAACACTGTCATCAAAAATAAGGGCTTTTCCTTCTTGCCACGTACGGGTTTGGTTTCCCACTCGCAGAGCACCGCAGTTTTCTGGGACAATGATAGGTAAATGACATATCAAACGTGTATTTAACAAGCCATGGTGGGGTGGTATTTTAATGCCAGCTTTTAGTTTTGAAAAAAGCGCTATCGGTGTCTGCCCACTGATAAAAGGTAAGGGCACTTCATCCAACGCGCGCTTGGTGATGGGGCATTGTTGAGCAATGGCATCGTCTAGCGTTCCGTAGTGCCAAAAATAAGCGGCAGACCAATTTAAGTTATCAACAATATCCAAATGTTGAACGAAATTCGGTTCATTATTGCCACGCTCAAGATAAGGTGAAAATTGCTCACTTCCGGTTAACATGGTTTGTAGCTCGGATTTTATCTGTGGTGTTTTTGCTTCTAGCGCATTTAACCAAGGAAACTCACTGCGCTCATAAAACGCCCGTTGGGGTAACCCCGGAAAATAAAAACGCGTGGGTTGTTGCAAAAATATCTCTTTTTTACCAAAGCTTATATCCAGTGCTTCGTCAAAACGCTGGCTGACTTTACCGCGTTGATAGCCTTTCTTTTGTAGCGCATTGAGCAAGTAGCTGCTGTATTCAATATCATACTTTTCACGCAGTGCTAACCCTCTTTTTAAACCTCGTTTAATTTCATCCGGCAAGTTCTGCTGATTTGCCGTAAGTTGTAATGCCCCTTCGTAAAATGCCAGAGCCATGCGCTCTTGGTCGTTGTATACCAATTGGTCAGCTTTAAAAATGAGTGCTTTAACATTTTTAGGCTCTCGCTGAATGACGTTGTCAATGGCTGCAATAGACGCAGGGTAGTCTTGTAATTGCGAACAAGCGTAGGCTAAGCCAAACCAAGCTTGGGTTAATTGAGGAGCTTGGTGACACAGAGTGTCGAATGCGTTTCTAGCCTGTTGCATTTTACCGTTTTGCAGTAGGCCAATCGCAGATTGCAATTGTGGTTGGATAAAAGATGTATCGCTCATGACGCTTTCCTTATTATTATCATGCTAAGCTACTTTTTTAGCTGATAAAAAACAAGTTTCTGCTCATGTGTTTGAGCCCTTATTCACGGTAATAAACCCTAAGCAGGGCCTTTGCTGGTTGCCATAAAGGAGCACATTGTGAATGAACAACAAATAATTACTTTTTGGTTTGAAGAAATAACGCCGGCGCAATGGTGGCAAAAAAGTGACGAATTTGATGCGATGTTAAAAGAGCGCTTTTCGGCGCTTCACCAACAGGCGATCAACTGTGAGCTAAGCCAATGGCGAAACACATCGCTTGGACGGTTGGCAGAAATAATTGTCATCGACCAGTTCTCGCGTAATATCTACCGAGATACACCCCAAGCGTTTATTCACGATCCGCTCGCTCTGGCGCTCGCACAAGAGGCGGTTAGCAGTAAAGCAGATGACGACTTGAGTGAGCCGCAACGCAATTTTTTGTATATGCCGTTTATGCACAGCGAATCATTGGTGATCCACCAGCAGGCTCAATCTTTATTTGAAAACAAAGCAAGTAAACATACGTATGAATTTGAGTTAAAGCACCTCGCTATTATTCAGCGCTTTGGACGCTATCCTCATCGAAATGACATATTACAGCGTCATTCAACTGAAGAGGAAAGGGCGTTTTTAACGCAGCCCAACTCGGGGTTTTAAGTAATACCATTCCACGTTAATAAGTGATCACTCAGCGAGAGTTTAAAAGGGCTTA
>OJFL01000456.1_pt1 | contig 21271 bp, 19 predicted proteins | sample 1594131 | NCBI WGS metagenome assembly OJFL01 (sample SAMN05416782, study PRJEB24817) | seawater metagenome | isolation source: Sea water | place: Canada:Atlantic | collected 2013-07 | reverse complement strand
CTGTTAAACGGTTTCTGTCTTCAACTCTCACCCAAAATTCTCTAGAATCATCTCCTTGAAACATTACACCATCTTTTTGAGACTGATGATAAAAAATAGCATATCTGGTATCCTCAAATTTACCTATGGATTGATAGATTGTTTTTTTTATGTCAGACATCATTAAAATTTAGAATAAAATATTAAAATAAATTTATTGTTTTCTGTATTAATGTATTAAGTTTTTCGACCAAAAACAAAAAATTAGATATATAAAACAATTCAATACTAATTTAGATTAAAATAAATTTGGAATAGCTGAAAATTGAAATAGTCTCAAAAAAAATTAATTTGTAACTTGTGCAATAATTCTTTTTTAAGATGGAAACTTACGCTAATGTATTACTGATTGCTTTACCAAGTTTTATGGTATTGATTTTAATTGAAATTATTTACGGAATTTGGAAAAAAGATCTCACCTACAATCTAATGGATACCATTTCTAGTTTAAGTTCTGGAACAACTAATATGATTAAAGATCTTTTAGGAATTGGTTTTATAATTATTACATATCCTTTCATATTAGAAAACATTGCCTTGATAAAACTTGAAGAAAGTATAGCCCTGTACATTATAGCTCTTATCTGTATGGATTTTGCAAGTTATTGGAATCATAGACTAAATCATTCAATTAATGTTTTTTGGAACAGGCACGTTGTGCATCACAGCAGTGAAGAATTCAATTTAGCCTGTGGGCTTCGTCAAAGTATTTCAAAAAACCTTATTGGTTTTGGAGCACTTTTTTTAATTCCAGCAGCGCTTTTTGGAGTTCCACAAAAAATAATAATTATTTTAGCTCCTTTACATTTATTTGGTCAATTTTGGTACCACACACGCCACATAGGCAAACTTGGGTGGTTAGAGTATTTCCTTGTAACTCCCTCCCAACACAGAGTTCATCATGCTATAAACCCAGAGTATGTAGATAAAAATCTTTCTGCAATTTTCTGTATCTGGGATCGAATGTTTGGAACCTTCCAAGAAGAATTAGATGAGAAGCCCTGTGTATTTGGAACATTAAAGCCTGTTCAGACATGGAATCCTATTCTAATTAATTTTCAACACAATTGGGGGTTAGCAAAAGACGCATGGCGCGCTAAGAACTGGTTAGACAAATTTAAACTGTGGTTTATGCCAACAGGCTGGAGACCAAAAGATGTTGCAGAGCGTTTTCCTATATCTATTGTTGAAAACGTCTATATCCAAGAAAAATATGCGCCCAAATACACAACATTACATAAATTTTACGCTATTTTTCAATTTGTTTGTATCAATATCTTTATTTATGTTTTACTTACCAATTTTGGAGCCCTTAACCTAAATGCACAGCTGAGTTTAGGACTACTTATCTCTACAACAATTTTTGGTTTTACCTCATCATTGGATGGGCATAAATGGGCTTTTTTATTTGAAATTTCAAGAGGTATTTTAGGACTATTATTTTTAGTATATCCTTCTGAATTTTTTTTACTAAAAATTAATTTTTCCTTTACTATATTTTTAAGCATCTATTTCTCAACATCACTTTTAACATCATGTTGGATGTATCAATCACCTCCAGAACGTTCATTAAAAGTAGCTTAATTGAATAACAAGCTACCTTATGAATAAAAAAAAATTATTTTTTTTTAAAATTACCGGTGCTTTTATAGTATTGATTTTTATCGCTTCAATATGCTTTTTTTGGTATGTCAATAAAACATTTATAAGTTTTGAAGACGGATACGATAATCGAACTGATATTCTTGAATTAACAATTGATGGCTATACTTTCTTAGATAGAAACAGTAATAGTACATTAGATGTTTATGAGGATGACCGAGAGGCGATAGCTGACCGAGTGCTTGATGTACTATCTCAAATGACTCTTCAAGAAAAAGTTCACCTACTCAAAGGAGCAGGTATGGCATCAACCATTGGTATGACAAAGCCTGGTGGTATTCCTGGAGCAGTTGGCGCAATTGTTCCTACACCAAGACTAGGAATTCCAACTGTTTATCTATCTGATGGACCAGCAGGGTTAAGAATAGAACCTAGCAGAGAGAATGATGATAAAACTTATTATTGTACAGCATTTCCTATTGCTACATTATTAGCTTCCTCTTGGAATGAAACCTTAGTTTATGAAGTAGGTAATGCAATGGGTAGAGAAGCCAAAGCATACGGGATAGATGTTATTTTAGGTCCTGCAGCTAATATTCATAGACACCCTTTATGTGGTAGAAATTTTGAGTATTTTTCTGAAGACCCCCTACTTTCTGGATTCATAGGTGCTTCTATTGTAAATGGAATTCAAAGTAATGGTATTGGTACTTCAGTAAAACATTTTGTAGCTAATAATCAAGAAACTAATAGAGTATTAAATGATGTAATTGTTTCAGATAGAGCTATGCATGAAATCTATTTAAAAGGATTTGAGCATATTGTGAAACGCTCGCAACCCTGGACAATTATGTCTTCTTACAATAAAATTAATGGAGTCTATACCTCGGAAAGCGAATGGCTACTCACCAATATTTTGAGAAATAAATGGGAGTTTAAAGGCTTAGTAATGACCGATTGGTTTGGGGGTAAAAGCCCCTCGTCTCAAATATCTGCGGGAAATGACTTATTAGAGCCAGGAACCAACAGACAATGGAAAGCTTTGACTAAGGCAGTAAAAAATGGAGAATTATCAATGGATGCTATAGACAAAGCTGCAAAAAGGATTTTAACCCTGATTTTCAAAACTAAAAAAATGCAAAATTACAGGTTTAACAATACACCAAATTTAAAAAAACACGCAGCAATTACTAGAAATTCAGCTGCTGAAGGAATGGTTTTATTGAAAAATGAAAATTCTTTACCATTTACCAATGAAAAAAATATTGCTTTACTTGGAATAACGTCATATGAATTTATTACAGGAGGAACAGGATCAGGAGATGTTAATGAAGCCTACACAATTTCTTTAGAAGAAGGGTTTATAAATGCTGGATTTAAAATTAATAAAACTGCCAAAAAAATTGTTGATTTACATCGAAAAGTTAATTCTAATAGTTTCATAAAACCTGAGGGGCTAGACGCTATATTTTCTCCTTTCTCACCCCCAGAAATCATCTATACAACAGATCAAATTGATACTATTGTAGCAACATCGGATATTGGAGTTTTAACCCTAGGGAGAAACTCAGGTGAAGGAGGGGATCGTTCAGAAAAAAATGATTTTCTATTAACAAAAACTGAGCAGGAAATGATCGTTAAATTCACGGATGCTTTTCACAAAAAAAACAAAAAAGTAATTGTGGTACTAAATATTGGTGGAGTTATTGAAACCGCATCATGGAAGGATCTTCCTGATGCCATTCTTTTGGCTTGGCAAGGTGGGCAAGAAGGTGGTAATTCAGTAGTGGATATTCTCTCAGGAAGAATAAACCCAAGTGGGAAATTACCCATGACATTCCCTGTAAAGTTATCTGACCATAAGTCACATAAAAATTTTCCTAAAAACCCAAAAATGATAACTATTGAAGGGCTTGTGAAAAATTTAATATTTCCTCCAAGTGAAACTCCAAAAGCACATAAAGTAAAAGATGAAGATTACACCTTTTATCATGAAGATGTTTTTGTGGGATACAGGCATTTTGATTCAAAAAATTTATCTGTATCGTTTCCTTTTGGTTTTGGGCTTAGTTATACTAATTTTAAATATAGTCCTATGAAATTAGGAATTGAAAATGACACCATAAATATTTCATTAAATATTAAGAATATTGGTGCTTTCCCTGGAAAAGAAGTAGTTCAGTTTTATACAGAAAAACTAAATTCAACAATAAAAAGACCTTCTCAAGAGTTAAAATCTTTCGCTAAAACAAAGCGCTTAGAAAATAATGAATCTATTAATGTTTCTGTTAAAATTCCGATTATAGAATTGAGTTATTGGAATGAAACAATAAACGACTGGTCAATAGAGAAAGGGGAGTACAATATCAAAGTAGGAAGGTCATCAAGAAATATTAGTCAAATCTTAAAGATACGTTTATAACATACTTGACAGAACAATCTAAACTCTTAAAAGAAAGCCAATTTTATCTACAAACGTTATTTATAAGTTAAAAAAAATTATTTTTGATAATTACTTTTAATATGAGATTTTTAATTTTCATTTTTTTCTTTTTTTCACTGCAAATTCTTATTGCACAAGAAACTTATACCCCAACTAAAATAAAAGAAAATGAGGTTAACTTAGATGGGATATTATCTGAAAAAATCTGGAAAGATGCTACAAAAATACCTTTAGATATTGAATTCAGTCCTGCCAATAATTTACAAGCTAAGAAGAAAACTACTGCGTATATATCCTATTCTGATACCTATTTATTTATTGCGGTTCATGCAGAAGATGATCCAAAAAATATTCGTGCCTCTATTCGGCCAAGAGATGATTTTAATATTTGGAATGATGATCTTATACTAGTTCGTTTAGATCCTTTTGCCGACGCAAGAAACAATTTGGGTTTGGCAGTAAATGCTTTGGGAAGTCAATTCGATGTGAAGCAGGTAAATGCTTTATCTGACGAAGATCGATATGACAGTACATTTAATATGAATTTTGAATCTAAAGCTGCTATAATAGATAATGGTTATACTATAGAAATGAAAATACCTTTTTCTGAAATTCCATTCCCAAATGGTACAGATCAAGAATGGCATATCAACTTTTACAGACGATACTTTGAAAATGGAAACGAAATTGAAGTTAGTAGCCAGCCAAGAGATAGAAACAATAATTGTGTGGTTTGTCAAACTACAGATAATCTTGTTTTAAAAAATATTGTTATTGATAAACGGTTGGAAATTCTACCCTATGTTTCAAGTAATATACAGGGGTCTAGAAACAGCCCTGATGAAAAAATTTCTTATGGATCTGTAAAAGGGAAAGTAGGTTTAGGGCTTAATTTAGACATTAACAAGAATACAAGTTTTGAATTAACACTTAATCCTGACTTTTCTCAAGTAGAAGCTGATGTTACTCAAATTGACGTAAATTCTTCCTTTTCTTTACAATATCCTGAGAGGCGACCATTTTTTAATAGGGGAACAGATCTTGTAAATTTTACCGATGGTGCATTTTACTCACGTTCAATTGTAAACCCTTCTATAGCAACAAAATTATTGAGTCAAGGAAAGAAATCTCGTTTATTTTTACTGAACGCACTAGATCAAAACTCTGTTTATCTCGTTGGTGGTGAGGATAGATCCTACTCAGGTCAAGGAGGTAAAAGTTTGGTAAATGTACTTCGCTACCAACATTTATTAAGCCCTAAATCTCGATTTGGTGGAGTAATGATGAATCGTTTCTATAAAGGTGGTGGCTTTGGTCATCTTTTTGGATTTGATGGACTTTTTCTGTTAAATCAAAATCTGCGTTTAAGTTTTGAAGTTTTCAAAAACTTTAATGAAGAACCTGTTAGTGATTGGATTGATACAGATGCTACCATTAATGGAAAAACAATTGCTTTAGATGGTGATAAAATTGATGGAGATGCTCTTTACATTCAACTATACAGAAAAACCGAGCACTGGCAAAGTTATGTATACTACAGAAATATTTCTCCTCAATACAGATCTGACGTTGGTTTTGTAGTTAAAAATAATCGTAAGTGGGGAACTCTTTTTCATGAATATATCAATATTATTAATAAACCTGCAGTTCAATCTTTTGGCTTTGGGACTAAGATAGATGTGGTATATACTTTTGAAGATTTATACAAAAACTTTAGTATAGACTTGTTTGCTTCCATAAAAACATACGGACAAACGGAACTATCATATACATTAGATTATGATGCCGTAAAAACCTTTTTAGGAATTCGCTTCAACAACTTACCAACGCATTCATTTTCTGTAAACGGATCTCCCAGTGAATCTTTTAATTTTAGAGTAAATCTAAACAGTGGAAAAGACCTCTCTGTTAACGAAGATATCCCTGAAATTGGAGACCTTACCTCCTCTTTCATGACCCTAAATTTTCAAGTGAATGACAACCTAACTATAAACCCATCAATTAGATACTCAAGATTAGAAAAAACAAATGGATTAGGTAATTATTTTGAGGGGAGTATTGCTCGTTTAAACCTAAGATATCAGTTTAGTAATGAATTTAATGTGAGGCTTGTTTCTCAAAAAAATACATTTACTAATCAATTCTTTATTCAACCATTAGTTCAATGGAATCCCAACCCGTCAACAATTTTATATCTTGGTGGAAACCAAAATACCATCGAAGAAATTGAGGGTGCTCACTTTCAATTGTTGCAATTTAATCAAACACAATTCTTCTTTAAGTTTCAATACCTCATTGGACTTTAAAAAATAATTTTATTTGATCTATAATTAATCGTTCTTTATCATTATTTTTAGAGAAATGAGAATCCGTTCAGAATACCATATTTTTATTTTTTGAATAAAATAATAGTCTTTTTAAAGACATCAAATTTCATCTACTATAGAATGATAAATAAGAATAACTTATCCAATATTGATGGTGCAGAAATTTCATGGTTTGCTCCATTATGTGATGGAGACGATGATTTTTTAGGAAATAGAAACCCACTTTATAAAAGCTCTTGGGAGAATACCTCTTCAATTGTAAAAACTGCAGATAAATTAGGCTTTAAAAATGTATTATGCCCATCTTCTTATCAAGTAGGTCAGGATCCTTTATCATTTGTGGCAGGAATGGCAAGCCTAACAGAAAATATTAATTTTTTAGTAGCCATACGTTGTGGAGAATTACATCCGCCCATGTTAGCCAGAACAATTGCTTCTCTGGATCATATGCTTAAAGGGAGGTTAACAATTAATATTATTTCATCTAACTTACCTGGAATGGATTTATCTTCAAAAGAACGATATGCCCGTTCTAGAGAAGTCATTCAAATTTTAAAACAATCTTGGTCACAAGATCAAATAAAATTTAAAGGAAAATATTACCAATTAGATTTAACCTCAAGACCTGTAAAGCCATACCAACAAAATGGTGGACCACTTCTTTATTTTGGAGGGTATTCTCCAGATGGTGTAGATCTTTGTGCAGAGTTTTGCGATGTATATCTGATGTGGCCTGAAACAGAATCAAAATTAAAAGGCTTAATGGATACCATGACTCTTAAAGCGTCTAACTATAATAGAACTGTTAAATTTGGACTTCGAGTTCATGTGATTGTTCGAGAAACTGAACAAGAAGCTCGTGATTATGCAGATCAATTAATTTCTAAATTAGATTTAGAAAAAGGAACTGATATTAGAAATAGAGCCCAGGATGCGGCTTCTCTTGGTGTATCTAGACAATCAAAATTAAGGGAAGAATCTGATGAAAAATATTATGTAGAACCTAACTTATGGACAGGGATTGGTTTAGCACGCTCTGGTTGTGGAGCAGCTATTGTAGGAAGTCCAGATCAGGTTGTAGCAAAAATTGAACACTATATTGAAATGGGTATTAATTCATTTATCTTCTCCGGATACCCTCATGAAAAAGAGTGTGAAATCTTTGCTAAATTAGTACTCCCAAGATTAAAAACTATTTCTCTTCCAGAAGTATTTGGACGGGTGCCGAATTCAGAGCCTAATAGTCCTCTAGGATATGGACTAAGAAAATAAATATGATAGACTTTATAATTGTAATCGCCTATTTTACTATTATATTACTAGTTGCCCTTCGAGGTAAAATTAGTGCAGACAGTTCTGCGGATGAGTACTTCTTAAGTTCAAGGAATTTACCTTGGTACTCTATTGCACTATCTACCATAGCTACAAATATACAAGGGTATCAATTCTTGGGAATGATGGGTTCTGCTTATCTTTTTGGTTTAGCTCAAGCCAATCTTGAAATTAATGCAGTTCAAGGAATTTTATTAGGTGCTTTTGTTTTTGTTCCTCTTTTTTTAAAAGAAAAAATAACCACCATTACACAGTTTATTTCCAAAAAATTAGGGAAACGTATTGCTCTTTTTTACTCACTAACCAACATGGCTCTTTTTGCAACTGTAACTCTTGGTGCTGCTCTTTTTTGGGGGGCCTATGCAGCAGATATGGTCTTTAGTGAACAATTGTCTTTTCTGAGTGAAAATAGAATGATTCGTATAGCCATATTAATAGTTATACTTGGAGTGTTTTCAGCAATATATACCTATTTTGGAGGTCTAAGTGCTGTTGTAAAAACAGATATCATTCAATTTGGAACATTACTTCTTGGAGGTATTGTAGTTTGTTTAACTGCTATTTATCATTTGGGAGGTTGGGAACAATTATATATAAAAGTTCCTGAAAAAATGCATCTTCATTTACCTAGCGATCATTCTACATTACCCTGGACGCATTTGTTTGGTTTATTCTTTTTAAATATTAATTATTGGTGTGCCAATCAAACTGTTATTCAAAGAGCCTTAGCTGCAAAAAGTGTGGCACATGCACAAACAGGTTTAATGGTTGGTGGCTTACTTAAATATTTCATGGCTGTTATAATTATAGTTCCAGGAATTGCCTTATATGGAATTCTTGGTGATAGTCTTTCTGAACCAGACTTAGCTTTTCCTTACCTAGTAAAAACATACCTGCCAAATGGAGTAAAGGGAATCATTCTCTGTGGATTATTTGCATCATTAATGAGTACCGTAGACTCTACTTTTAATTCATTAGCTACACTTTGGTCTACAGATGTTTATGCAACTTATATAAATAAGAAGGCAACTGATCGTGAAAAAATTAATGCTGGTCGTAAAACCATTCTATTTAGTCTTGGAACAGCATTAATTATGGGGTTCATTTTATTGTATTTAAAATTTGATAACCCTGATTCTGCATTTACCCACACCCTAAATAATCTTCGTTATTATATTAATTGTGGGATAGTAGTGTTAATTTGTGCGGCAGTTTTATTAATAAAACCTAATAGAAAAATTGTTTTAATGGCTTTTATTGCCTCACTACCAATTAATATTGCGCTTCAATTATTATTTCCTGAAATGAATTATTTTTTAAGAGCCTTTTGGGTTATAGCAACGAGTTTAGGTTTTGCATTACTAGGAAACAAAGGGGAAATTCATAACCTAACTTCTCTTTTTCAACCCTCCAGCATAAGAATTAGAAATTGGGGAATTGCTTTAGCAATAAGTTTATTTGCACTTCATATTATTTTTCATTAACCAAAAAAATAAAAATATACCAAAATGAATATAATAACCAACAGACTTAGTATAGTGCTACTTTTTATGAGCCTTTGTATAAATGCTCAAAATAAAAAAGAAATCATTTATTTTGAAAGTGCTAACCCATTTTCATTAAGTGATATTATTACAGATTTGGAAAGTCAAGAAAAACAACAAGTTTTTGGACAACTCACAATCCCCGTAGATAGTTTAAATTCTGACAAAAAATACCCTTTAATAATTGGAGTTGCTGGAAGTATGGGGTGGAGAAAACATCACTTAGATTACCTTAAAATGTATCAAGAACAAGGGTTTGCTACATTTCAACTCAATAGTTTTAAAAGTAGAGGAATTACCTCAACAGTAGGATCACAAGATGAAGTTACTATTGCTGCTGTTATTCTTGATGCATATAGAGCATTAGAAAAACTTGCTAAGCATCCTAAAATTAATAAGGATATAGTAGCATTAACTGGATGGAGTTTAGGTGGTGGAGTAACTTTATTCGCTGGGTGGAGGCCTTTAAAAGAAGCCATTACAGATCAAGTGAGTTTTGCTGCACATTTGGCTTTTTATCCACCGTGTTTTATAAATCCAGAGAATTTATCCTTTACAAAAGCTCCTATTCATATTTTAATAGGTGAAGCAGATAACTGGACGCCTGCTAAACCCTGTGAAGATCTCGTTGAAAAATTGTCTGATAAAACCAATATAAAAATCACAACATACCCAGGTGCACATCATGGGTTTGACAGTGAAGAACCTGTTGTTTGGAATGAAAAAGGATATAGTTTTAAAGATTGTTTATTCGATTTAACTGCAGAGGGAGATGTTTTGATGAATTATTTGAGGATACCAATGTCTAGTCCTATGTTGCAAAAGATTGGTTTTCTCTTCTGTGTTGATAAAGGAGTACATGTTGGTGGTAACTTAGATGCTAGAAAAAAATCTTTGGCATTTGCCAAAGATTTTATGAATAATAAATTGTTAAAACTTGAATAATAAAGTTCTAAAAAATGAGTTTATTGCATTGTTTTTCCTACAAAAACATTCACTTTTGAATTAATAGGATTTCCACTAGCTCGTCTATTCATAACTACTTGACCACAATGCCATATCGCATCTGAAATTGGACCATTAATCATATTCCAAAAAGGAAATGACATTTTATTACCTCCTTGATTTAAAGAGATTGTTAAGGTTGACAAATCTTCGATTCCTTTGAGGCTTTTATAAACATATTGAAGGTTTTTTAGAGTTTTTTCTCTCAAACCCTGATAATTTAATTTATCCTGTGAAAAATCAAATTCTTTACCATCTATGGTAAGAACCATTGCAAGAGTTAGTCCATAGATGTGTTCTATTACTTCAAAAGTAGATCTGCTATCTTGGCTTGGTTTATAATTTAAATCATCTTCTTTTAAAGATTCTGTTGACCAATAAAATCGATATCCTAATCCTTCGATCATTCTTGACACAACATTTGTTGATGAAAATTCTGTTGGATACTCTCCTATTTCATAAAATGGTAATTGGTCTTGTTGTGCATTCATACTTAACGTTATTAATAAAAAAAAATATATATTTTTCATTGATGTTTTTTTAAATAATTAGCTCTAGTTTTAAAAGAAAAGTAATTTAATAAAAAAATTATATATATTTATAAATAGTCTAAAAAAATTATAACAATTTCATTAAAATAACTTTAAAGTATGTCATTTAAACTCTTAAAAAGAGCTAGGTTAAACTCAAAAAACTCTACTGGGTATTTAAAATATGCTATTGGTGAAATTATACTTGTTGCTCTGGGTATATTGATTGCTTTACAAGTGAATAATATGAACCAATCTCGATTAGAGAAAAAAGCGTTGAAAAACTATTTTGAAAAAATAAAATCAAATGTTCAATTAGATATGATAGAATCTGAAAAATTGTTGAAATTTAGAACTGATCATGCCCATGCTTGCAACGAAGTTTCTCAAATGCTCATTGAAAATGATTTTTCAAATCAATTGAAAATACAGCAATCTATTTTTGATATGATTATAGAAAAACAATTAAATTATAATAGATCTGCATTTGAATCTCTAAAAAGTTCTGGTTTTTTAAGACATCTTCATAAAAAAAGTCTTGAAAAATTATTATACGGTTATTATGATCAAATTAATGAAATAGAAATGTTTGAGATAGATCAACGAGATTGGGCTAATGCACTTGAATTGGAGTTAGATAAAAATGGTTTTATCTATGAATGGACACAAATTGGAGAGAAAGTTCATAAAAATATATTTACTCAAATATCTTGGTATACTAAATCATTAAAATCTCACGATGGTCATAAAATTATAATGAGACTTCTATTCAGGGGAGGCTCAAACACTTCTCTTCTTACAGGGTTATACGAAAATCATATCCAAAGCTCAAAAAACCTATTGAAAGAAATGGATTTGTATTTAAAAGAATTATAAATTAATTGTGGTTAACAATTAATTTATTATTTTAGTTTTTCAAAAAAATTATTAACTAATCTATTTTTTAATTAAACTAAAATTATGAAAAAACTACTTTTAGGAGTTGTATTATTTGCATCTCTTTCAATGACGGCTCAGTATTATTCTATAACTTATGTATCTGTAGATTCAGATGATATTGAAGAATTTGAACGAAAGGAAACAACGTATTGGTCTAAAGTGAAGAAAGCCGCTATAGATAGAGGAGAACAAAATCTTTGGTTACTCGCACGTAAGGTAGGTACCGCTGGCAATAATGACGTTAATTATGCCTTTGTTAATGGCTATCCATCCCTGGAAGCTATGACTAGTACTTCATGGAATGCAGAATCATTAGGTTTTGATGTACAAGATGCGATGTCTCCATATACTGTTTATGAAATTCACAATTATAAGATTTTAGATCAAATTCCTGGACAAGGAGGAAAATATTCTGTTTGGAATTATGCTCGTCCAAAAAACATGAAAGGATTTGTAAGTGAAAATCAAGACTTATGGAAGCCAATGATGGAAAAAACAATTAAAGAAGATAAAACTGGATTAACAAATTGGGGTATTGGAGCTAAAATTTATCCAATGGGCCAAGATGAAAGTACAGTAATGACTTGGGACGGTTATAAAACTCTTGTTGATGCAATGAAAGCTTTAGATGTGTCAGATTTTACACCGCCATCAAAATCAAAAATGACTGAATATGATCCAGACGGATTTAGACTTCGCGTAATATGGGAACAAGTAATGGCAGTTCAACAATAAAACTAAAATAAAATGAAAAAAATTATAGTATTAATCTTAATGGCAACTGTTTCAATTTCTTGTACTAATAGTAATGAATCAGAAACACAAAGCACGCCTAATCCAATTGGAGTTGAAATTCCTAATGATAGTACAAGAATATCTCTTTACGGGGGTGATAAGAACACTATTAAACTTTGGGAAACCTACATTAAAGCACATAATGAAAAAGATCTAAAAACTATCGAAAGTATTAATGACGATGCTTTTAAAGGGTATCCGCCAAATGGGGATGTAATTGATGGTTCTAAAGCTCATATTGGATTTTTAGAGGAATGGTTTACCAATAGTAGTCCCATGTGGAGAACTAAATATATGATTGCTAACGAATTTACAGATAACAAAGGTGTGTTAAATCAATGGGTAACTTCTGGACAGGATTTAACTGACACAGTAGATAATGAAGAGGTTACTGTTCATCATGTTCATGATGTTCTATTTGTGAATGGAAAAATAAAGATGATTTATGTATATGAGAGAGCAAAAGCTAATGAGTAAACATCAACCTTATTTTTAATAACTTATAACCTCATCTATAGATGAGGTTATTTTTTAAAAATTGTATCTACTTTTCAATATAAAAAATTTATCTTCAGAGCCTATTTATCACTATTTACAAATTATAACCTATGATGCTATTTTTATCATTTTTTGGATTTACAGCTTTAGTGGCTATCATTTCTTATTTAAAAACTAGAAATATTAAGGAAACTTCTTCAGATGGATACTTTCTTGGAGGAAGGAGCTTAACTGCAGGAGTAATAGCAGGATCTCTTTTACTTACCAATCTATCTACCGAACAAATAGTTGGTCTTAACGGATCTGCCTATCAAAGTGGCTTATCGGTAATGGTGTGGGAAACTCTTGCTGCCATTGCTATGGTAGTAACAGCCATGTTTTTGCTACCTAGATATTTAAAAGGTGGATTAACAACCATTCCTGGGTTTTTAGCAAAACGCTTTGATGTAGCTACAAAAACATTAACCTCCGTTTTATTCTTGTCTGGTTATGTGGTTGTGCTTCTTCCAGTGATTTTATACTCAGGATCACTAGCCATTAGCGGAATGTTTGACATCCCTGAATTACTAGGAGTAACACATACCCAATCTATTTGGATTTGTGTATGGTGTATCGGAATTATTGGTTCTATATATGCTGTATTTGGTGGTTTAAAAGCTGTTGCAATATCAGATTCTATCAATGCAGTTGGATTATTAATTGGTGGACTGCTCATCCCAGTTTTTGGGTTATTAATGATTGGTGATGGTAGTCTTTTAGAAGGGCTTTCCGTTTTAACAACAGAAAATCCAGAAAAGTTTAAATCTATGGGTGGGCCTACTGATCCTGTGCCATTTTATACCATTTTTACAGGGATGATGTTGGTGCAATTATTTTATTGGGGAACCAACCAACAAATTATTCAAAGAGCCTTGGGGGCTAAAGATCTTAAGGAAGGACAAAAAGGGTTATTACTAGCTTCATTTATAAAAATACTAGGGCCTATTATTGTAGTATTACCGGGGATTATTGCCTTTCATCTATTTCAAGGAAATTTAGAAAGTGCAGATTCTGCCTATCCTATGTTAGTTAAAAAAGTACTCCCTACTGCATGGGTAGGATTCTTTGCTGCAGTGTTATTTGGCGCTATTTTAAGTTCTTTTAATAGTGTATTAAATAGCTCTGTTACCTTGTTTGGAATTGATGTTTACAAACAACACATCAACAAAGAGGCAGACGAAAAAACTATTGTAAAATATGGAAAAATCTTTGGTGTTGTTTTAGCAATTGCGGCTATGTTTATTGCACCGCTAATTGCCAACGCTGGAAGTTTATTTGACTATCTCCAAGAGATTAATGGAATTTATAGCATTCCTATTTTAACCATTATTGTAGTAGGTTATTTAACTAAACGTGTACCAGCCATTGCTGCTAAAATTGGACTAGCTTCAGGTTGTTTATTGTACATTGTTAGTCAATTTTTTATGCAACCCTACTTTGTATCTAGTGCATTGAAATTAGCAAAAGATAATGGAGTTACAGACGAGGCTGCTTTAGCACTAATTGAAGCACAAGCATATCCACACTTTTTAGATATAATGGCTTTGTTGTTTATTCTAAATGTGGGGATCATGTTACTCATTGGTAAATTATATCCTAGAAAAGAGGAATTTGTTCAAGAGCATACAAAACAAGTGGATATTACTCCTTGGAAATATACAAAACAGGCTGGAATAGCAATCTGTATTATCGTAATTGGAATCTATATTTATTTTGCTTAATACCTTTAAAAGCAATCTGTTTTACATAGATTTTTTAAAAGAAAAAATCCATGGGAATAGTTGCGACTCCTGGAAGGCATAATTCCAACTTTCATGGTTTACTCCTTTGTAAGAGGTAAATTTAGTATCCTTATTAAATCGTTTCATTTTATGATACATTCGTTTGGAAAAATGATAGGACACTACATTATCTTTATCTCCATGAAAAATCCAAAAAGGAGTATTACTTAACGTTTTTGACCATGCAGGGTTTCCACCTCCACAAATTGCAAATGCAGCTGCAAAATAATTTGGTATTCTTGTTACTAATTCAAAAGTACCCATTCCTCCCATAGAAAGCCCTCCAAGATATCTTGATGAACTATCTATATTGAAAGACTTCTCCAAATCATACATAAACAATTCTAATACTTCTTGTGTACGAAATACCTTTAGGTTTTTTTTAAAATTAAATCTCTTTTCTAGTTTTTTGGTCTTATTTTTTTGAACACTTGCCCAATACGAATTCTTAGGGCATTGAGGAAACACTACAATAGCCGGATAGTTTTTTCTGAAAGTATCTGACGTATATAAATCACTACCATGTAACAATTGTTTTTCGTTATCGATTCCTCTTTCTCCAGCTCCATGAAGAAAAACAAGTAACGGATATGATTTTTTTGGGGTATAGTTATCGGGAAGTAACACTCTGTAGGGTAGTGTATCGTTCTGGGTAATGTAGAGCCTTTTTTCATACTCTTGCCCATTAATGGCTCCCACGAACATAAGTAAATAAAAAAGAGATAAAAACTTCACCCAATAAATATAAAGATTTATTACAAAAAAAAGAGCTACAAAATGATATTGTAGCTCTTTTATCTTGGTTTTTATAATTAAAAATCTCTAGCATATTGAGTCATAGAAGTAATTTTTCCTTCTAAATCAAAATAGAAAATTTCAAATAATTCTTTTTCCCACACTTTTCCATTTTTAAAAACTCTTGTTTCCTTAGACATTACTTGAACACCAGAAGCAGCGTCAGTATTGTATATTTTAAGAGGAACAATTGCATAGGGAACCCAATTTACAGATTTATAATCACTAAAAAGACCAGCCATATCCTCTTTTTTCAACTTCATTACTTCGCCTTCATATGTATTTAAAACTGACATATCTGCGAAAGGTTTTGAAAACTCCTCAACATTCATGTCGTTATAATCTTTTATTAATTTCTCTATGATTTCAACTTCATTTCTATCAGAGAACACTAATGGTCTTCCTGAATATTCGTTATCATCTTTTCCAATAAATTTACCCCCATAGGATTTACCGAAGTTTGAGGAATCAATAGATTTCCACTGTCTAAATGCATCAACTTTACCTTCTTGATTAAAATTAAAAAATTCCATAAGATCTAATTTTTCATAAGATCCATTTTTGTAATGTCGTTCTTCTTTAGACCATGCTAATACTTTTGTATCTGGATCTCCTTGAAGCTTTACTGGAATAATCACATAGGGTTTCATGCTTATTGAATCCATAGATTCTAACCATTTGCGTGTAGTTTCAACTCCATTTTCTCCAAGAAAATCTGCATCATAATGTTTTACTAACTCATCTGTATTTTGCATGCTGTAAGCCTCAGATAACATCTGAAGTTTCTCAGACATTGCATTATCTCCAATACTATAGGTTTTACCATAATTGTCTCCAGGGACTAAATTTTTTCCACCATTCGAAGTACAGTTAACAAATAAAACTGAGGTCATTAGCAAAAAAATTCCTTTTAATAATAATTTCATAATTTGATTAATTTAGTTGTTAAAAGAAAGTAATTTATGTATTTATAATTTAAAAACAAAGTTAATTGCATATATTTATATACTTAATATTAAATATAAAAATAAAATTATGAAATCATTATTCAAATTATCCATAATCACATTACTGTTTTTTGTAATCTCATGTACCTCTGAAAAAGAAAACAATCCTAAATATTCAGCCAATTTAGAGGTTGCTAAAAGTTTTATGGCTGCTCATGGAACTGAAGATATTGGTGCTCAAACAGCAATGATTCATGATGATTTACTTTGGCAACCTCCTATTTACGGAGCTAAACAATATGGTAAATCAGAACATATTGAAGCTTTAAAGATGTACCAAACTCTATTTGATAATATCCTTTACACTCCAGACAATTGGCTACCTGGTGTTTTAGCTGAAACTGGAGAATTAGATGGAAGTGTAAGAACTTATGGAACTTGGACTGGTACACATGTAGAAACCGGAAAACCTTTTAGCTTACATTCTTATCATACTTTTGATTTTATTGATGGTAAAATAGCTGCAGGTGGAGATTATTTTGATTTTGGAGGTTTTTTCACCTCATTTGAAGAAGTTGAATAACTATAATTTTTATAAATATGTTAAATTGGCATAAAAATCTTGTTGAACAAATAAGAACTAAATGGAGAATTTCACACTACCAATTATATTGGATATGCTTTATTAAAGGTGTTATATTTGGACTAATAATTATGTTATTAGTTGAATAAGTTTTTTCATTAATTTTATACTTTAAATCTATTTATGAATTTTATTTTAGCCTTAACGGTAGTCTTTTTTTTGATGTTCATTTTATGGCTCATTAGTATTCCAATAAAAAATGTAAGTATTGTTGATGCTTTTTGGGGAATGGGTTTTGTGGTGGTAAATGCAACTTACTTTATATTAGAGTCACATATTTTCACTCGTAATATAATAATACTAATCCTAGTTAGTATATGGGGAATTCGCCTATCTGCATACTTATTTAAAAGAAATTATGGAAAGCCAGAAGATTTCAGGTACCAAGAATTTAGACGACATTATGGAGAAGATAGATATTGGTGGTTCAGTTTTTTTCAAGTTTTTATTTTACAAGGAAGCTTAATAATGATTGTTTCTCTACCATTGTTTGGTATTCATGGAGAAACTACTAGCAACGAACTCAATAGCATAGATTATATAGCCTTATTATGTTGGTGTATCGGATTTTTATTTGAGTCTGTTGGAGATTATCAATTGACAAAATTTAAAAAGAACCCCACAAATAAGGGTGCAATACTAAAGACTGGATTATGGCGTTATACAAGGCATCCAAATTATTTTGGTGATGCAACAGTTTGGTTTTCTTTTGGATTGTTTTCGATAGCTTCTGGGGGGTATTGGCATATTGTTGGTGCCTTGGCAATGATCTATTTAATTATTAATATTTCAGGGGTTGCGATGTTAGAAAAATCATTACAAAAAACAAAGCCAAAATATAAAGAATATGTAAAATCTACAAATGCTTTTATCCCTTGGTTTCCAAAAAAATAATAAAATGCTAGAATTATTTAAGAATAATATATGGCTAATCGCTTTTATTATTTGGGGTCTTCCTTTGTCTTATTACAGAAGTGATTTTAGAAAAATTGTGTATCAAACAAATGATTGGAAAATTAATATTAAACCTTTATTTGTAAAGGAAATTAAAGCTCTTTTTGGAACTATGTATTCAGAGAATTCCTCATATATAAAAGCTAGAAATTTTTATCGCTTTTATCTTCTTGTCTATTTAGTTTTATTTCTACTATATCAATTCTATGGTAAATCTTGATTCATTATAGCATCAATCTCTACTTCTGATATCACTGGATTTGCTCCTTTATTTTTAGCTACTAAAGCTCCAACTGCACATGCCTTATCAATAGCTAATTGAGCATCCTTTCCCTTTAATAAAACATCTATTAACGTTGCTAAGAATGAATCTCCCGATCCAACAGTATCTGCAACTTCAACTTGATATCCTTTACAATAAAAAAATCTTTCTTCAAAAAACAGAATCGCACCTTTACTTCCTAAAGTAACGGCAATGGATGTTGTATTTGTTTTATTAGCAATAAACAATATGGTTTGTTCAATAGACGCTGATTGATATCCAAGACTCATCGAAATTTCTTTGAGTTCATCATCATTAAATTTTATAAAATTAGCTCCATTCATAAGGACTTGAATTGAGCTAATGTCATAATGAGGAGGCCTTAAATTAACATCAAAAACAGAAAATTTTGAAAACGTTAGAAGTTTTAAAAGTGTGTTTCTAGAAGTATTACTTCTCGCTATTAGACTCCCAAAAATAAAAGCTTCAGAACTTTTGACTAATGAATTAAGTTTATCGTTTACTTTAATATTGTCCCAAGCACAAGGGTGATTTATGAAATATGAAGCACTACCATTTTTATCTAAAGAAATGGAAACAGTACTGGTTTTGTATGCTTTAATTTTTTGAATATATAAAGAAGAGATTCTGTGCTTTTGAAGTTCTAGCAATAGCTCATTTCCAAGTTTATCATCTCCTAAGCAACTAATAAGCGCTACCTCATTTTGAAATGTTTGCAATCTCAAAGCTACATTTAAAGGGGCACCTCCAATTTTTTTATGCTTAGGGAAAACATCCCAAAGTACCTCACCAAAGCAAACTATCTTACTCATTGTTATTCTTTGATACTAAATAATAGTTCCAGGGTGATAGCGTTAACTTGTCGAGTTTAAACTCGATATTTTTATTTTGCAATAGGTCTTTATAATCACCTTCTAAGTTGATGGAAAATACTTGTTCTTCATTAGATAAATTCCCGATAAAGTATGCCTCTACTTCTTCATTACTTCTCTTAAAAGCCACTACTTTTTCGTTTTGAGTAGACAATCGTTCATAAGATGCTGCTGATTTGCCACCATGAAAAGCAACATGATTGTTTTTTAAACCTCCTAACTTTGTGAGTAAATCCCATGTGGCTCCTTTGGTTTTTGGAATGCTATCTTTTTCAAAAAACTTTAAACGATGATTCAAATCATATTCTTGACCACTATAAATTAAGGGTATTCCCGGTATAGTATAAACAAGAGTTGTTAAAATTTCACTAGCCGCTCCCATTCGCTCTTTAACAGTTCCACTCCAAGAATTTTCATCATGATTAGTTACAAAATTCATATTAAAATCTGAGGGCTCTAACAGTTCATTTTGTTTGTTCATATACGTATCAAAATCACTTGCAGTAGCTTCTCCTTTTGCTATGCTATTTAAAATATGATGTCCTTCCCATGCATATTGCATATCAAAACCATTTCTAAAAAGCTCGTGTTGTTCTGCTTCAGCTAGCATAAAAATGGGTTTTATTTTTTTTAATTCACTAATTGCTTCTTTAAAAAATACAGGTGGTACTTTATGAGCAACATCCATTCTATACCCATCAATATTAAAATTTGCAACCCAATATTTTAAGTCTTTAATCATCTCTTGCTGCATGTCTAAATTATCGTAATTTAAATCTGCAGTATCTGTCCATCCCCAAGACTTTCCGGTATCTGGGTTTATAGGATCTATGATTTCGCCCTGTTCATTTTGAGTATACCACTCTGGGTGAGCGGTAATCCAAGGATGATCCCAACCTGTGTGGTTTGGTACCCAATCTACAATGACATATATTCCATTATTATGAGCGGTATCTATCAATGCTTTAAAATCATCTTTATCACCAAATTCTGGATTGATGGCTTTATAATCAGAAACCGAATAATAACTGCCTAAATATTTTTTGCGTTCTTCTTTATCCTCAATTTCACTAGTAAAAGTTCCATCCGTTGCCTTTCTTTTTATCTCTGAAATTGGATTAATCGGCATTAGCCATATTACTTTAACCCCCAATTCTTTGAGCGTTGGAATATCTTTTGTAAATGCTTTAAAAGTTCCTTCTTTAGAATATTGTCTAATATTAGCCTCATAGATAACTGCCGTTTCTAACACTTGATCAGAAATTGGAGCTATTCGTTTGTCATTTTTATTTATCTCCACATCTTGTTGGCAAGAAAAAAATAGAATTGATAGTGTTACTACTAAATTTTTTATTTTCATTATTACTGCTTTTATTCCGTTTTATTTATTTGTTTGAAGTTTCGTTTAGTCTAAGTGCTAATAGGGCAGCTATTGCAAAAAATGCCCCTGCAAATAACATTGCAAAAACAGCATTATCAGATAATAAATATTTGTAAATAGGGCCAAAGGTTAGGGTCTCTATTCCCATAGGAATAACTATCATCATATTTAAAATTCCCATGTACACACCTCTTCTCTCTTGAGGAACAATTTTAGAAACCATGGTGTAGGGTATTCCCATCATGGCGGCCCAGCCAATCCCGAATAAAATCATTGGCATTGTTACGAGCCAAGGATCAGTTATAAATGGGATACAGAATAGTGCTAAAGCTGTTCCAAACAGGCTCATAGCATACATTTTTTTATTTCCAAACTTTAGAGTTAAAGGAACTAAAATCAAAGCAATAAGCATTGTAGTTGTGTTATATGTAAGACTCATCGCTGCAGACTGAGATCCTGCTTCAGAAATAGAATAGCCCATTGTTTTCATAAAAAGTGGTGTTGAAAATTGCCAATACACAA
>OJFL01000454.1_pt1 | contig 21297 bp, 16 predicted proteins | sample 1594131 | NCBI WGS metagenome assembly OJFL01 (sample SAMN05416782, study PRJEB24817) | seawater metagenome | isolation source: Sea water | place: Canada:Atlantic | collected 2013-07 | reverse complement strand
TACACACTGCATATCGTCGGCAGCGTCAGATGTGTATAAGAGACAGAACCAATTGACTCAGCTAACTGGGCGCTTTGAATAGCTGATGAAATTAGGGCTTCACGCACCAGTTCTTGATTAGTTAGAGGCAATTTTTTTTTCGTATTGTCGTCCATCAATTTGCTCAACTGAGCCTGATCTAAACTTCCCCAGTTAGCACCAATTCTGATAGGTTTATCAAATTGGCAAGCGTACTCTATGATGGACGCAAATTGGCTATCCTTTTTACTTCCCCTGCCCACATTACCGGGATTAATACGATATTTATCTAAGAACTCGGCACACTCCGGATGTTCTTTTAAAAGTCGATGGCCATTGAAGTGAAAGTCACCCACTAGAGGGCAATCAACACCTTTTTTTGCCAACCCCTCTTTAATATGAGGCACTGCGGCCGCGGCTTCGACTGTGTTCACAGTAATACGGACAATGTCCGAGCCAGATGCGTGCAAATCATTAACTTGAGATACAGTAGCTGCGATATCTGCCGTATCCGTATCGGTCATCGATTGAACTACTACAGGCTTGCCGCCACCAACCATGACCGAGCCCACATGAACCGTATTAGTTTTTCTTCTCGGTATTTTATTCATAACTCGCCACAAAGCACATAAGGCGTATTTAAATTGACGTCGTCACTGTCGGGTTAACATTTCTACGAGGTGTTCGACGACTTTTTACTTGGCCAGCCAACTGCCCACAAGCCCCAGCAATATCATCACCTCGCGTCTTTCTAACCGTAGTCACTAGACCCGCATGCATAAGTATTTTTTGGAAATTAGAGACAGCTTGAGGCGAGCTGCGGGTAAAACCAGAGTCGTTAAAAGGGTTAAAGGGTATTAAATTAAACTTGCAAGGGACGCCACGCGTCACATCAATTAATTGCCTCGCATGCTCCGCCAAATCGTTAACTCCATCTAGCATAATATATTCAAAAGTAACGAAATCACGAGGTGACCCGCGACGCTGCCACTTAACCCCGGACATGACCTCGCCTTGTGAGCTATCAGTGTATCGCTTACACGCCTCCATCAGATCAGCTATTGGATATTTTTTGTTAATTGGAACAATTTTACTTCTCAATTCATCATTAGGAGCATGAAGAGAAACTGCTAGCGATACTGGACAGTCCTCTCTCAAACGGTCAATGTTTGGAACAATGCCAGACGTTGAGACCGTTACCCGCCTGCGAGAAAGGCCATACGCAAAATCATCCAGCATAATACGAACCGCGTGAACAACGTTGTCATAGTTCGTTAGCGGTTCCCCCATACCCATGAGAACAACATTAGATACAGGACGCGATGCATCGACCCCATCAAGCCTCGCAAATGAGCCATCGGATTGAGGAAACCTATTTTGAGCCAGCCAAAGCTGGCCGATAATCTCAGACACCTTGAGGTTGCGGTTGAATCCTTCTCGACCAGTCGCACAAAAAGCACATTCCAAAGCACACCCAGCTTGGGATGAAACGCATAAAGTCCCACGTCCCTTCTCTGGGATAAAGACAGCCTCAACTGAATTTGCATTATCAACTGGAAATAACCACTTGAGCGTGCCATCATGCGAACGATTTTCATGACCAAATTTAGGAACTTTAATGGTCACCAACTCGCCGAGTTTATCTCTCAAAGACTTGGAGAGGTCCGTCATCAAATTAAGGTCTACAATGCCGCGCTGGTGAATCCACTTGAACAATTGTTGAGATCGAAATGAATTCTCACCAATCCCTTTGAGGAACGCGGCAAGTTGATCTCGATCTAGATCTAGAAGATTGGTCTTCTCTGACATTAAATTAACGTGCGTAGACGTTCATGCTAGGAAAAAAATAAGCAATTTCAATCGCCGCATTTTCTTCCGAATCAGACCCATGCACAGCATTAGCATCAATACTCACCGCAAAATCAGCCCGTATAGTGCCTTTATCTGCTTTGGTTGGATCAGTTGCGCCCATTAAGTCTCTATTTTTCTTAATCGCATCCTCACCTTCAAGAACCTGAATACAAACTGGTCCAGAGGTCATAAATTCGACTAAGTCATTAAAAAACGGGCGATCCTTGTGGACCGCATAAAAGCCTGCCGCATCGTCTTTTGACAAGAGTGCGAACCTCATCGCTGATATTTTTAAGCCCGCATCTTCAAATCGGGATAAAACTTTTCCGATTACATTCTTCTCAACCGCATCGGGCTTAATGATTGAAAGCGTCTTCTCTAGTGCCATTGTTTTCCCATCATATTGTTTAAGTTAACAAAACGACGGTATGTTAACACGCGTAGCTTGCCAAACTCCATTGCCCCGCACTAACCATTAACACTCAACTATTCACGCACCACTCGATGATTATACTCGGCTGATCCTGTTGGGCCGCATAGTGGCTTGAAACACCTATATTTCCGACAAATAGGGCTTCATCAGCCGAAAATGCCACAGGAGTCTTTTGCCTTACCCAAGGAGGGATCCCATAAGACTGCCAGATTTTTCTCAGCATTCGTCTCGGCCGATCTCGGCCTAAGGAAAAGCGTTTGTTCCCTGGTCCGAGCGCAATGGTTAAATCGGTTGAGTCAAGAAACTCTATCGACACACCCTCTCCTATAGATTCCTTAAACTTCAAGCAACCCAAACCAAAAGGCAAATCAATCACTGATTCCCCCTGCCATACTTTCGACCAGCCCTCAGAAGTTGAGCTAGCTTTATTAAGCACATAGCAATGATTTCGGTACCGTTTAATACTAACGTCTTTAGTATCTACCGACACATTTGCACTCTCCTTTGCATCGATGCATTGACGCAATGCCTCAATCATCCAAGGTCGACCTGGAGCTATGCTCCCAATGCGGCGAAACAACTCTCTGAAAACATTAATTGCCCGAGGTTGCGATAATTGACTCAGTCGGTCAATGTGAAGCCCCCCACATGAATCAGTCAGGGTGTCCACGTCCCGCGTGGTCAACTCCGCAATTAAATCTCTGGCTTCAGTTAAATTTTGCACTACATTCAAAATAGATTTATCAAACGCTGGGAAACGAGCCCTCAGTTCTGGCAACATTTGATTTCTGAGGTAATTTCTGGAAAATCTCTGATCATTGTTAGAAGGGTCTTCGATCCAATTAAGGCCTCGCTCTCTGGCATAGCCCATAATTTCTTGCCGCCCGACTCCCAACATGGGTCGAAAAATACCCTTACACGAATCAAAGTCATCTCGAATGGCAGCCATTCCCGATAGACCATCAACTCCTGACCCTCGCAACGCTTGCAAGAAAAAAGTCTCAATCTGGTCATCCTGATGATGAGCGAGCACGATAGTGGGCGCCGAATGGCTACGGAGCGCCATGTACCTTGCCTCCCTCGCAGCGCCCTCAACACCTAATCGAGAATCACGCAGTATTTGGACATCGAATACCTTCAGGGTAATTTGATGAGCGGCACATAAATTTGCGCAAAACCGAACCCAATTGAAAGAATCGACGTGAAGATGATGGTTCACATGCGCCGCGGAGACTTGAAGGTTGAGTGGTTCGGATAACCTTGAGATAACATCGAGCAAGACAACGGAATCCACCCCCCCACTCAAAGCGACTACAACCTCCTGACCCAAGATTCGGTGCGACTCAAACTGCTCTCGGATTTTAATTTCTAAATCAGTCACGGCTGTGTGCTAAGGGGGCTAAACACCTTGGGAAAATAAATATCTTCAGCCAATAATTATTCTGCGTCTAGAAATTTACCGTAGCTCATTATTCGAGCCAAACGCCTTTCTACCAATTTTGCTGGAGACAAATCACTGACAGATGATAGCGCATCCTCTAGACTTTTTTTCAAGGTCTGAAACATTGCAGGATAATCTCGATGTGCACCGCCAAGCGGCTCAGCAACAATTTTATCGATGAGACCAAGCGTTTTTAAACGGCTTGCGGTGATGCCAAGCGCCTCAGCGGCCACAGATGCTTTTTCTGCACTTTTCCAAAGGATCGACGCACACCCCTCGGGTGAGATTACAGAATAAATCGAGTACTGCAGACTTTGAACAACGTCGCCAACGGCGATTGCCAAAGCCCCTCCAGAACCACCCTCCCCAATAACCGTTGAAATGATCGGCACACTCAGCTCCGACATGGCGTATAAGTTTCGACCGATAGCTTCAGACTGTCCGCGCTCTTCAGCCCCCACCCCGGGATAAGCGCCAGGCGTATCAACAAATGTAAGAACAGGCATTTTATATTTCTCGGCTAGCTCCATTAGTCGCCGAGCCTTTCGATAGCCCTCGGGTTTTGGCATACCAAAGTTTCGATGCAGCTTTTCCTTGGTATCACGCCCTTTTTGGTGACCAATCACCACCACTGGACTGTCATTAAATCGACCTATACCGCAAATAACAGATGGATCGTCCGCAAAGAGTCTATCACCGTGAATTTCTTCAAACCCCGTAAACAGAGCCTCAATATAATCCAACGTATAAGGTCTTTGGGGATGTCGCGCAACTTGGACAATCTGCCAAGCAGTCAATTTAGCGTAAATCTCTTTGGTAACTGAGTCGCTTTTCTTACGCAAACGCCCAATTTCCTCCGAAATATCTACTGCGGAGTCATCCTGAACAAACCTCAAATCCTCTATTTTGGACTCAAGTTCTGCTACCGATTGTTCAAAATCTAGAAATGTTGTCTTCATACTTCGATTTTAAACGCTTTTATCAATTGCGATAATAAAAAATTATTTAACGTTATAGCGTCTGTATACATTCAGAAAACAACCCCTTCTCGACCTCTAGGATCATTTAACACCTCACAAATTTGTTCAGACTTGGGGCAGTACACTGCCTGCATATTGCCCCACTTTCTCCGATAAACTTGTACGTTATGACCTCTTTGTTTCAACTCAGCAACCCAGTCATTATCGAAACTATCGGGTTCAATTTGCACTCTATCCGGTAAATACTGATGATGGTACCTGGGAAGAGAAACGACAGCCTCTGAGGAGAATTCACCGGGGTCGAGATATTCCAAAACCGACAAGACGACCATGCTGATTATTCTTGACCCTCCTGGGCTACCAATAGCGAGAATTCCTCTGTCACTCTCCACAAACGTGGGGGACATCGAAGAGAGTGGTCGCTTGTGCGCCTCTATTCCATTAGCTCGATTGCCAACGAGTTGATAAGCATTACCCTGGCCGATGCCAATAGAAAAATCATCCATGTGGTTATTCAGCAAAATACCGGTATCACCAGCAACCATCCCTGACCCAAAAGGCCCGTTGATCGATAGGGTCGCAGCAACTCGATTACCATCATCGTCAACAATAGAGAAATGAGTGGTCTCTTCGCCTTCTAGTGATAGATCAAAAACAGTTGGCAAACTGAGACTATCAGTGGCGTGGTTGATATCTATGGATTTAGCTCTCTTTCGAGCATAAGCAACACTGGACAATAAATGCACGGGCGCATTAGCGTAGTCAGGATCACCCATGAATCTGGCTCGATCATTATAACCGCGCCTCATGGCTTCAACTACCAGATGAGTCTGAGTGCTACTGGACTGAGTGTAGTAAGAAAATTCATCAAGAATATGAAAAATCTGAGCCATAACCAACCCACCGGAAGACGGCAGAGGAGCTGTAATAATTCTGGCCTCGTTAAAGTTGATGACAACGGGTTCTCTTTCCTTAACCTCATAGCGTTCCAAATCGGAAAGCGTCCAATTGCCCCCAGCGGCGCTAACAAAATTGACCATTTCTCTCGCGAGTTTACCGTGATAAAACGAATCGTTATCTTTTGCTAATTCGGTTAATGTTTCTGCCAACTGAGGTTGTTTAAGTATTTGGCCAAGCTCAAACGCCTCACCCGCGTTAAAAAAAACGCTTTCCGCACCAGCGAATTTTCTAAGACGCTTCTCGACCCAACCGACTGCTCTAACAAACCGCGGATCAACTGCAAATCCATCATGAGCTAATTTAATTGCCGGACGCAAAGTCTCCGCTAGAGATAGTTTTGAATAATGTTTGGATAAATGTTGGAGCGCTGCAGGGATGCCGGGAATAGCTGCCGCCAAAGGACCTTCACGCGAACGTTGCGGCACCGCCTTACCCAACTCATCCAGATACAGGGATTCCGATGCCAATCCCGGGGCCATCTCACGTGCATCAATAAAAACATTTTTCTCTGATTCCGCGAAATGCAATAAATAGAAGCCCCCCCCCCCTAAGCCCGAAGAGTAGGGTTCAACAACACCAAGAGCCGCAGTTACTGCTATGGCTGCATCAAAGGCGTTACCACCATTTTGGAGGATCTTGCACCCCGCAGCTGTAGCGTCAGGATGCGCGCTTGCGATAGCACAAGTATCACTCGCTTGGGCTTGACTAAAAAATGTCACCCCCAACGACCACACCACAAACGTAAAAAAAAGTGTAACCGATCGCACCACTCTAACAATACAATGCTTTTTGTGAGTTTTAATATAGCTCATAAGAATCGTTCTAAATAATAATCAAATCTCGCTAATGACGACTTATTTTCCTCAGACAAGGAACTTTGTGACTTAGAAGTTAGGATTCAGAGGGACAAACTAAATCAAAACAGCTCAACTTTGACCCAGATTACTTGACGAGCAGGTTATTGATAGCAACTAAATCAGACTCTACCAGTCGTCCAGTAATTGCTTGGAGTCGAAATTTAGCCAAGATAGTGTCATAAATCGCTCCAAACATATCTCTTCGCGACTCAGCGAGCAATGTCTCGGCATCAAGAACATCGACGGCTGTGCGAACACCGACCTCCAGACCCAGCTTAGTAGATTCTAGTTGAAGCTTTGTGGATGATAGCGCCTGCTCGAAGGCATCAATACGTGCAACTCCGGTAGTGACATCTAAAAAAGCTACTCGCGCTTCCTGTGCCACTTTTCGTTTTACATATTCTAGCTCCTGCGAAGTTTTGTCATACTGGGAAATCGCTTCTCGAGTTTCAGATTTGACCTTTCCTCCTTCAAAAAGCGGAACTCTTAATCGCAGCCCCACCACTCCAGCCGTTGTATCTGAGCCCGAACCAAACGTACTGTTCCCAGCAAAACTATCGACAATAGACCCTACTAAATCCACAGTAGGCGCCGTACCTAATCGATTGAACTCCACGCGCGTCTGCGCGATGACCACTCCATGTTTTGCTAATGTCATCTCCAGGGATTGTTCTGTGGCGCGCTGCACCCAAACGTCAATATCATTGGGCATCGGCGCTTTCAGCGTAACAGGCATCTTTAGCAGCGCTAAATTAGTCGTGATTGGACCGCCCACGAGCTCCTGTAACGCTTCCTTTGATACTCTCAAATCATTTTTAGCAGCAAGCTCTTCCGCGGAAACGAGGTCAAGCCTTGCTTGAGCCTCACGCTGATCTGTTATCGTTGCCGTCCCAACCAAAAAATTTCTTTTCGCCAACTCGAGCTGTTCCGAAACAGCAATTTTTTGGGCACGCACAGTGCCTAAATTAGTTCTCGCGCGCAGGACATCCGAATATAGCCACAATGTGCGAAGCATAAGTCTCTGATTGGCAACCTCTAGCTCGGTAGTCGCCTTGAGCATTTCGAGCTGCGCCAAATCCACGGCAATATCATTTTGTTTCCTGTAAAGCGACTGCGTTGCCGTGACGCCGTACTCATACGATCCAAAATCTCGATGACCTTGACTGAACGTGGAATCGGCATCCACGCTGTTATAGTTATAACCAGCCTCTAAATTTATTTTAGGTAACCGACTCGACTGAGCTTGAGGCAAACGCTCTTGCGCGGAGAGATACTGAGCCTTTGCCGCCCCATACTGAGCGTCCTGCCTAACCGCATCCCGATATATATCTAAAAGATCAACTGCATGGGCCGTGCCCAAAAAAGATGACAATAAAACGAAAGCTAAACGAATCATGTTGTTATATACCCCTAATATTAACGAACCCTTCAATAGTAGCTCGCCGGTGACAATATACCTCCAAACAACCGAAATTGCTGAGCTACTGCCGCATTTCCTCCATTTCAGATGATCGAATAGTGTTTTCTAATAGCATTGTAATCGTCATCGGACCTACTCCACCAGGAACTGGAGTCAAGAACCCTGCGACTTCACGAACAGAGTCGAAATCTACATCTCCTGCTAAAGAACCGTCGGCCAAACGGTTAATCCCAACATCAATAATAGTGGCTCCTGGCTTAATCATGGCGCCACTCAATACTTTGGGTTTGCCAACTGCGACGACAACAATGTCTGCCTGTCTTGTGAACGACGCTAAATTGGAGGTTTTAGATGTACAGATCGAAACTGTCGCCCCTTTCTCTAACAACATCAAAGCCATTGGTTTGCCGACAATATTACTTCGACCCACTACTACGGCATGTTTGCCCTCAATAACGACACCATAGTGCTCAAGTAGTTTCATGACCCCATGAGGAGTACATGGGTAAAACCGAGCATTGCCAGTCACCATCGCACCAACATTGATCTTGTGGAAACCATCTACGTCTTTCTCGGGCGAAATGATCTCCAAGATCTTATCTTCGTCGATATGCTTGGGCAGCGGCAGTTGAACTAATATTCCGTTAATCTCAGAATTATTATTCAATCGCATTAATTCATCCAAAACGTTCTGCTCAGAAACATCCTCAGATAACCGATATACGACGGAATAGACCCCAACGGCCTGGCAGGCTGCAACTTTATTCCGAACATAAACCTGAGAGGCAGCATCATCACCGACCAAAATCACCGCAAGACCGGGTTTAATATCCCGCTTCGCTAACGCCTCCACCCGCGATTTCATCTTTTCCCTAAGGACTTGAGAGACTAGCTTTCCATCCACAACTTCTGCGTTCATACCCTACCCGAATAAAATAAATGACTCAATGCTAACAAGTGCCAAGTAAACTCCGCATTTAACTTGACTTCACCTCGACTTTTTGAATCTCAGCAAGAGTTGAATAGTATACCGGACCGCGCCCCATATCTGCCTCTTTTTGGCTCGTTAAGGCATTAAGATTGAACCCATTTTTCATTTTTGATCCCTGCAATTGTTTCGGTGCTCCAATAACTCCTTCTCTCAGACCTTTCACGATATGTGCGTGACCAAACACCTCTCCGCGGTCATTAAACAGTCGACATATGTCCCCTTCGGAAATAGAACGCTTATCGGCGTCTTGAGAGTTCAGTTCGAAAGTAGGACGCGACAACATATTTTGCAAATGTTCCACATGTTGAAATGTCGATCCAATAAAATAGTGTGTCGCCCCACTAATAACCTGCAGGGGATAAGGACTTGACGCGTCAACACCCGACAATCCCTCCACCTCAGGAACGTGGCCTGGCATAGGATCAAGCCCAAGGTCCGCCATCTGTTGAGAATAGATTTCTATTTTGCCAGAGGGTGTTGGCCAAGTCCCAGAATTAACCCCCTTTCTGCGTGGAGAATCCACAGCACCTTTTGCCCAGCCTTGTTTTTTGAGCAGATCTAGGGTCACACCTTCAAAAAGAGGATTAAATTCGGGATCAATGATTTCTTCAATCATCTCCTCATCAGTCTGTGAAAAACAATCCTCTGTGTATCCCATTGTCTTTGCGAGCCTCCGAAACATCTCGCTGTTATCTAAGCTCTCACCGACCTTGTCGATAGCGGGCATTGATAAGCCGTAATAGTAAGCCCCATAACCCGCCAATATATCCATACGTTCAAGGGCCGTGTCCGCAGGCAACAAAATATCAGCATAAAGCGCCGAATCTGTGTAAAAAGTATCGTGCACGACCGTAAATAAATCTTTTCTGGATAAACCCTTCCGAGCAGCTTTTGTATCGGGAACGGCGTTAGCGGGGTCAGCGTTCCATACGAAAAGCGCTTTAATTGCAGGATTCGCTTTATTAAGCGCATCGCCCAACTGGATCATATTAAATTTTCTCGGAGTCCTTCCTTTCAGTAGCTCGGATCTAAAGAATCGACCTTCATCAAAGACTCGAAGCTCCCCTCCAGTCGATACACACACGCCCCCATCTCCTCCAGCAGCCCCTGTTATTGTGGGAAGCAACTTTACTGCGCGCATCATCGCTCCACCATTCTCGTGCCTTTGAATACCCCAATTACACCGAATAAAAGAGCGTTTAGTGGATGCGTAAAGGTCACTCAGGCGCAATATATCAGTCTCCGCCAAACCGGTAATCTCGGCAACTTTATGCAGGCTATATTCCGACAGGCGTTCCTTTACAAACCGCTCCCAACCAACGGTATGCTCACTTAGAAAAGCTTCATCGTGCAGTCCTTTTTCTACAATCAGCCTCATCATGCCTAGGGCGAGAGCAGCATCCGTACCAGGCTTTGGTGCTAGATGCCAGTCTGCAAAATCTGTGGTGCGAGTCACTCTAGGATCAATAGCGATGATTTGAGCACCATTCTTCCTCGCTTGCTCCAAAAAAGGTACCGCATGAACCCCAGTGCTAACAATGTTGGTACCCCAGAGCAAAATAACGTCCATGTTTGGAAGATGCTCAATGTTAGCGTCCCCAACTCGTCCAAAGGTATACTTTTCCGCCGCAGCTCCCGCCGCAGTGCAGATGGTACGCTCCAAATGACATGCACCCATTCGGTTAAAAAAACGTTGCCCCATCCCAAGAAACCCAGCCATACCCATGGTTCCCGAGTATGAAAAGGGAAGGACTGACTCTGCACCATCTGAATCGATAATGCTTTTGAATCGGTTTGAAATCTCATCTAACGCCTCATCCCAAGAAATACGTTCCCACCTAGCCCCAAGTCCTTTAGGGCCGATGCGCCTTTGTGGATACAACACACGCTGATCGTTGTATACGTAGTCTAAATAGCTGTTGACCTTGCCGCACAAAAAACCTTGAGTCACAGGATGGGTTTTGTCCCCTTCAACTCTAATTGCTCGACCACTCTTCCTATCCACAGTGACGGACATCGAACAACCATCAGGACAGTCGTGTGGGCATGACACGTGGACCTTTTTAGTATCCTTGCTGGCGAGCGCCTCATTATTCACGATCTTAATCCTCACAAATTAAAACGAAATCATATTTGAACGAAACGGAGGCTAAAGATGTCGAAGCCTCTGCTTGGAGCTATCCAATACTAACAAATCACTAAAGTAAATATTGACCCAATTTTTTCGTACAATTAACTTGATTATTTTATAGACTATCATTCCACCGTATTAAACAACCGGTGGAGTCCAGGAGATAATGTTTATCAAAAAATTACACCGCCTAGCGATGCGCTGCCGTGACACCGAAGACTCACGAACGTTCTACGAGGATTTTCTTGGCCTACCGTTAGTTCATGCGATCAAAATTACGGAAACGAAAACAAGACGCATCACGAATACGTTACATAGTTTTACCAGATGAGCGATGGATCTCATGTTGCCTTTTTTGCAAGCCCAGATAATCCATTCATTTTCAAACGACAACATGACTTCGATCTTCATGCTGCATTTGAAGTCGAGGATGGTTTTATGCATAAAATTATTAAAAAAGCTAAATTATTGGGCATTGAAACCCCGGCATCAGTGATCACGGCTTTATCCATCCAGTTTGTTTTCGTGATCCTAACGGTTACGTCGTAGTATTGCTGTAAAAAAAGAAAATCATGATGAAAGTCTAGATCCAACCATCACTAATGCACGACAAATTGCAGGTGAATGGCAGCACAACAAACTTTAGCTCTATGAGACACCATTAACAGCAGGAGAAAGAATAATGACTTACAAACAACTGTCTTATCAAACCACAAACCGAATAGCGACCATCACATTAAATCAGCCTGAGAGTTTAAACAGTTTCACCACCCAAATGCTCACAGAGCTGAGGGACGTATTCTCACGAGCAGAAATCGATAGCGATGTAGGGGTGATCGTATTGACGGGATCTGGCAGAGGATTCTGCGCAGGACAAAATTTAAAAGAACGCGAGCAATCCACAAACCTATCAAAATATGACCTTGGTGAATCACTTCGGGAGCGGTACGTTCCCATAGTAAAGGCTATACGATCTTCGACTAAACCCGTTATCGGCGCGATAAATGGGATTGCCGCGGGAGCAGGAGCTAACGTAGCCCTTGCATGCGACATTGTCATCGCGAAGGAATCCGCAAGTTTCCTTCAAGCCTTCACTCGTATCGGGTTAATGCCAGACGCGGGTGGAACGTTTTTTTTAACACGAGCAGCTGGACGTCAAAGGGCTATGGGCATGTCCTTGCTTGCACAACCCGTATCTGCTCAAGACGCAGAGTCTTGGGGGCTGATATGGAAAGCTATTCCCGACCAAGACTTTGAAAATGAAGTGCAACGAGTTGCAGAACAGCTTGCGGCAGGACCGTCCCTTGCTTATGCAAATACGAAACAAGCAATTCTTGCTGCCGAGAAAAACGATTTTGCAACAGCTATTGAACTGGAATGTAAATTGCAAACCGAGCTTGGGCATAGCGATGATTATGAAGAAGGGGTTAATGCCTTTAAAGAAAAACGTAGCCCAAATTTTCGTGGCAAATGATTTTTTCAACATAACTCATGTCCGAATGTATTAATACTCGATGAATCTTTTTAAACACGCATTGCTCTGTCCTGCGATATTAGGACTGTTCTCCTTAACATCGAGCTGTGGATCACTAGGGCCGCAATACGAAACACCACTCGTTAGCCTCCCGAACAGCTGGGTTAATGCAGAAGCTAACCAGAATTACCCTAATAAACTCGTCAACATCATGCACCTTAAGTGGTGGAAACTATTCGAGGATCCTACCCTCATAAGCTTGATTGAGGAGGCATTTCAATCAAACCCTGACATGGGTATAGCACAGAACAGAATCATACAAGCTGAAGAGAAATTAGTATCTGCTGGGGCAGACAAAAACCCAACTCTAGATGCAAATTTAAGAACAAGCAAAGCAACAAGCAGTTCAGCGAGCAGTCTCGGACGAACAAGCTCGATAGTAAGCACTCAATTTCAAACAAGTTGGGAAATTGATATTTTTGGAAAATTCAAAAGAAATATAGAAGCGTCTGAGGCAAATCTTAAACTCACAATCGCTGCCCGCAATGGCGTTAAAATAAAATTGATTGCAAGCATTGCCGAAGCCTACATCGCATTTCGATCAACGCAGGAAAAAATTAGTCTAGCGCAGGAAACAGTTAACTATTTAAGTGAGCTTGTTGAGCTAGCAAATTACGAAGTAACGGTTGGATTAGAGACTGAGGAAGCATTGCAGCTTGCTAAAATTCAACTCATCAAACTAGAAACAACGCTGAAAGAAGAAAATCGCAAACTGAAGGAAATATCCCTCTCCATAGATTTTTTACTGGGAGCGCAACCGGGAAATGTCTTCATCACCTTAAGCCAATCTAGAAACTTATTACAAGCCCCATCGACCATCGCCCTATCTATCCCAGCAGATACTATTTTACAAAGACCTGACGTTCAAGAAGCCCTTCATCAATTGCAGTTAGAGGCTGCAAATGTGGGCGTAGCAGAAGCGCAACGTTATCCAAGCTTATCTCTTTCTGGGTCGATCGGACTGGAGGCTTTAGCACTAAATTCACTAGGTAATTCGGGTGCAAATTTCTCTTCCATTCAAGCCGGTTTACTTACGCCAATTTTCAACTCTGGAGCTTTAGACGCTAATGTTAATGCCCAAGTTGCGAGCCGAGAAGCTGCCCTTGAGTCCTATAAAAAGACTGTGGCAAATGGCTTGAATGAAACTGAGCAAGCACTCCTCAATTTAGCATCCATCAGAAATCAATTACAGCATCTAAAAATTGCCCTAGATGCCGGCACTGATCATCTCGAACTCATAAATAAAAGGTATCAAACTGGGTTAATTAGCTTTAGAGAAGTTCTTCAGTCACGTAATGATTTAAATTCCTTAAGACAACAACAATCAACGCTGACATTTAGCGAATTTCAAAGTATCACGCAACTCTATAAAGTCATGGGTGGCGGATGGGCACACAACAGCGAAGACAAAGACACAAAAATATAAACATACATAATAAACATCACCATTGAAAAATAATGACTTACTCAGAAAAATCCCTACAAGACGTTCTTGATACCGCGTCAGGATCCAAAACAAGTCTTAAAAAGATTTTTGGATATCTTTCGCTTGTCGTACTTGGTCTCATTCTAACGTTGCTTCTATGGCCAGATAATAACGACTCACAGTATTCTTACCAAACAGAAAAAATTTCGACTGGCTCTCTTATCGTAACGGTGTCCGCAACAGGAAAACTGCGCCCCACTAATCAAGTAGAAGTTGGCAGTGAGTTATCTGGAATTATGAAATCCGTCTATGTAAATGAAAATGATTCCGTCAAAGCCGGCCAGGTTTTGGCACAACTCGATACCTCGAAACTACGTGACACTGTGGAAAAATCTAGGTCCGCCTTAATGGGGAGAGAGGCAGCGGTAACACAAGTTCGCGCGACACTCTCTGAGGTCAACACTAATTTGTACAGACTAAGACAGCTTCATAAAATTTCTAACGGAAAAATACCTTCACAAAACAAAATCGACGCTGCGGTCGCCAATGTGCGGCGCACTCAGGCTGATGAGGCTAGTGCCCTAGCCTCTGTTGATCAAGCGAAAGCGGACCTAAGGTCAGACGAAACCAACCTATCTAAAGCAACCTTGATCTCACCCATTAATGGAGTCGTATTGAAGCGCTCGATAGAGCCCGGCCAAACAGTTGCGGCTTCATTTCAAGCACCTGTTTTGTTCACCATTGCCGAAGATCTATCCAAAATGAAGTTGCATGTCGACGTCGATGAGGCAGATGTAGGTAATATTAAAAATGGACAAAAATCATACTTCACTGTGGATGCCTGGCCTGATCGGGAATACTCCGCAAACATTCATCGAATTAGCTTTGCTGCCGAGGTCAAAGATGACGTAGTCACCTACCCCACAATATTAGATGTTGACAACTCAGACCTGTCACTTAGGCCGGGAATGACCGGGACAGCGGTCATAACCACTTTGGACCTTACGAATCAACTACTCGTGCCAAACGCGGCTTTTCGCGTAGAGCTCGCCACACGGGCTGAAAATAAAAAACCCAATAAAAGTGTTTTTGGGTTTTTATTCCCGCGGCCGCAAAGACCGAAACAAAAGGTTCGCACTGAACAACAAACTGGTCTTTCTAAGTTGTGGCTGCTCACTGAAGCAGGCCCTACAGAACTTGCTGTAGATATTCTCGCCACAAATCCTAGGTTTAGCGCTGTAAAGGCAGTAAACCTTAAACCTGGTGCAAACGTGATTATTGATGCAATTGAGAAAACACCCTGATTCGCCAAGATCTTAAATCTCCATGACACTCATTCAATTCAAAAATGTCACTAAAACCTACGGGTCCGGCGACAGTACCTTTCAAGCGCTAAAGGGACTGAATTTAGCTATCGAAGATGGCGAGTTCTTAGCCTTAATGGGGCCGAGTGGCTCAGGAAAATCTACAACCATGAATATTGCTGCGTGCCTCGATACACTTACAAGCGGAAGTTACCTGTTTCAAAATGTTCCCGTAGAAAACCTAAATACATACCAACGAACCTTGCTAAGAAGAAATTTCCTAGGGTTCATTTTTCAAGGATTTAACTTACTCCCTAGAAGTTCCGCATTGGAAAATGTAGAGCTCCCCTTGATTTATCGTGGGGACAGAGTGAATGAAAGACGTTCAGCTGCGAATGAAGCTCTTGATAAAGTCGGCTTAACTAATTGGCGTGACCATACTCCTAGCGAACTCTCTGGGGGGCAGCAGCAACGCGTAGCGATTGCTCGCGCCATCGTCACAAAACCTCAAATACTTCTTGCTGATGAACCAACAGGGAATTTAGATTCTCAAACCAGCGTGGAAATCATGTCTTTACTTACCTCACTAAATCATGACCTGGGCATTACAGTCATCATGGTTACTCATGAGTCTGAAATGGCCCGATACGCAAGCCGTATAGTTCACTTTTTAGATGGTCAAATTAATAACTAGGTCACGTTAAATTCATGTTTTGGAATTCATTTGCTCTAGCCATCAATGCGATAAGAAGAAATCTTCTACGAAGTTTCCTTACGGTATTGGGAATCATCATTGGTGTTGCTGCAGTCATCACTATGGTTACCGTTGGTCGTGGGGCGACGCAATCTGTGACCGACCAGATTTCAGCTATGGGAACCAACCAACTCATCGTGCGACCCGGACAACGCAGAGGTTCTGGTGCAAATGCCCCAAAGTTTAAGCAAAAAGATGTAGATCTTATAAGCACTCAGGTTACTGGCATAGCCGGGGTAGCGCCCTATTCAACCATTTCTGCGACCGTAATATTTCAGGCAAAAAATTACACAACATTAATTACAGGCACAACTAACGATTTTTTTACAGTTGGGAATTGGGTCTTACAATCGGGTAGGCAATTCTACGATAACGAACTCAGTGCGGGCAAAGCCTCCTGCATTCTGGGAACAACCGTAAAAAACAAGTTATTCGGTGAGGGAAACCCGCAAGGACAACGTATTCGCATAAAGCAATTTACGTGTGAAGTGATTGGCGTGCTCAAGTCCAAAGGCCAATCGACATGGGGAACAGACCAAGACGACAAGGTAATTATGCCGCTCAAGACTGTGCATAGAAGGCTTATGGGCAGTCTTGACATTGAAAGAATGGCCGTGAAAGTTGCCGACAGCAAAAAAATCAGTATCGCACAAGAAAAAATAACAAAGCTGATAAGACAATCTAGGCGATTACCTGACAACATGGAAAATGACTTTAGAGTCTTGGATATGCGTCAGGTTATCCAAACTTTAACTGGAACCACACGGGTTTTGACAATGTTACTGGGGGCGGTTGCTGCGGTCAGCCTTCTCGTTGGCGGCATTGGAATTATGAATATTATGTTGGTGTCTGTCACAGAAAGAACAAAGGAGATTGGCATTCGATTAGCAATTGGTGCACTTGAAAAACATGTCTTGATGCAATTCCTTATCGAAGCGGTAGTGCTATCCAGTATTGGCGGTGTGCTCGGTTTAGTTTTAGCGACAGGTTTATCAATGTTGGGAGCAAGCCTGATGGGTGTACCCTATATTTTCGACTTGAAAATAAATCTTTTAGCTTTCTTATTCTCTGCTTCAATCGGAATATTATTTGGGTTCGTTCCTGCCCGACGGGCTGCCCGCCTCAATCCTATCGACGCTCTTCGCCATGAATAAACGTATGATTAAGCACATTATGACAACCCAGCACATGGACTTTTCCTTATGTTAACAATCGGAGTTATTGGTGCGGGTACTATGGGTAGTGGTATCGCTCAAGTAGCTATCGCGGCTGGTGAAACAGTAAGACTTTACGACCCATTCCCTCAGGCGACAGAACGTGGTTTGGAAATGATCAAAAAGAATCTCACGTATCTTATAAGCAAAAAAAAACTTACTGCAGACGAATCCAGCGATATGTTAGCGAGACTTGTTATTGTCACAGCTACAAGTGACCTTGCACCTTGCGACTTAGTCATTGAAGCAATTATTGAAGACGAACCCCTAAAAAAAGAATTATTTAAAGACCTGGAAACAGTTCTTTCTACCAAAGCAATTCTAGCCACGAACACCTCTTCCATCTCAATCACTTCACTCTCAAAAGGTATGACGCATCCAGAACGCTTGGTAGGCATGCATTTCTTTAACCCTGCACCTCGCATGAAACTTATAGAGGTGATAACGGGACTTAGAACCTCCGAGCAGCATATCGACTTTATTATAGAATTGGCGAAGCAATGGGGCAAAGTCCCTGTTAGAGCAACATCTACACCAGGATTCATAGTGAATCGTGTGGCGAGGCCATTCTATGGAGAGGCACTCCGAATTCTTGCAGAACACGGCACCGACCATGCAAGCTTAGACATGGTGATGCGTGAGTGCGGCGGCTTTCCGCTGGGCCCTTGTCAACTTATGGATCTAATTGGATTAGATGTCAATCTATCCGTCACTCAATCCGTGTTTGAAGCCACGGCATTTGACCCCCGATACGCACCATCACTTTTGCAACAAGAGCTGGTTCGTGCTGGGAAAATCGGACGCAAATCAGGAGAAGGATTTTATACCTACCCGACGGATACAGTAAACCCCGAAAATAATGAAACGGCTGCTGTCAAACCAAATGAACTGGATTTAGGATACGTTGAGCATTGTTTAATCCGGCCTCTAATAGATCGATTGATTCATTCAGGCAGTCGTGTAACTAAGGACACCGCAAGCAAAAATATACCTACTATCGCCCTAACTGATGGAAGGACTGCAACGCAACGCTCAGATGACGAATCTACACAGAATTTAGTACTCCTTGACCTTTGCGTCGATTTTGAAATCACAAAGCGTATTGCATTGACACATGCCGCACAATGCTCAGTACAAGCTTTAGAGCAAGTAGTTTGCGCACTAAAAAATGCCGGATTGCACGTGACGATAATTCGAGATATAGCAGGCATGATCGTAACGCGCACTATTGCAATGCTAGCGAATGAAGCTGCAGACTTAGTTCACCACCGCGTATCTACGCCAATAGAAATCGATACAGCTATGACGTTAGGGACTGGCTACCCCATCGGTCCACTTTTGTGGGCTGACCAAATTGGCTTAAAAAATATCTCAAAAACACTGAAGAATTTATGTGATCATTACGGACCATCCCGATATCGAATATCTCCCTTAATGCAGAATAAATCCATTTCTAATCAATTATTTCATGGGCCGTCATAATGTTTAAAAAAATTCACCTAGTAGGGATTTCCTTAATGTTGTTGTCGATATCGCCTGTCAACGCACGCGTTACTCAATTAGAAATTACCGAGATAATAACCGTTGCAGGTGGTAAGCAATTTGGAGATATTGGTGCTTATGAAAAAGTAAGTGGCATTGCATACTTTGAACTTTCACCAGATCATAAAAGAAACAAAATCATCACTGATATCGGCCGAACGAGCACCAATGCAAATGGCAATGTTGAATTTAATGCTGAATTTGAAATTTTACGCCCAGTAAACCCATCAAACGCCAGCGGCACTCTGTTCGTTGAAGCCCCTTCCCAAGGTGAGAAACTTAGCTTGGGTCTTTTGCATGATATTGATGAAACAATAGATCTTAATTTCATTGATGAAAATACTGAATTGGGTAATGGCTTTTTATTTGAACGCGGGCATACGATTGCATGGATAGCATGGCAGTCACAAATCGAGCCAGTTGGTCACCGGCTTGTTGTTGACTTTCCCGCAGCCAACGAGAATAAACAACCTGTAACGGGATTCATTCTCACGGAATTCAACGGTAAGAGTTTTAAAGACCAAAATCCATACACGCTCCCTCTATCAGGAAGGGAATTTATTAAATCATTCCCTACGATATCCAGGAATAAAGGAACAGCGAAAGCCTCACTATTTGTTATGGAAAGTGGGTCAACGGATGCGAGTAGCTCTGCGGTACGGAAAGGCGAAGAAGTTCCTGCTGACCAATGGGAATTCGCATATTGCCCAGACGGATGGCCAGGAGAAATTTCTACGAGCTTCATTTGCGTTAGAAATGGTTTTCTGAAAAATAGAAATTATCACCTACTTTATCAGGCTATCGGATCCCCTGTTATGGGATTAGGGCTTGCAACTACAAGGGACTTTATTTCGTATCTTAAACACGAGGATAAAGATACATTGGGCAACCCGAATCCGATATCTGATGTAAAACACGTCATTTGTCAGGGTATTGGCCAAGGGGCTAAATACCTGAGAGATTTTCTGTATCAAGGATTCAACGTCGACCTCAATAAGCAAAGAGTTTGTGATGGGATGAGTATCCATGCAGCTGGGGTAGAAAAAACATATCTTAATTATCGTTTCTCTCAACCATATAGAGTTTCTACACAGCATTCAGAACGATTCATTCCCGATATGAATTTCCCAAGGCAATATTCTGTGAGGATCAATCCGTTTTTGAAGTTTCCTGATGGGATTTTAAAAAAACCAGCTTTTGACCCTTATATTTTTCATACTGATACCTCAACTGAATATTGGCAATCAAGAGCCTCTCTAGTAGGTGCAAGTGAAGGTGGAACTATGGACTTTTCTGAATCCTCACGCGTTAGAAAATTCTTGCTCTCAGGTGCGGAAAGCTACAACCGCTTCAATAGTCTGGCGCACAATGGTTATGGAGAAAGACAATGTTTCTTCCCTTCCAATAATTTACACATCGGCGCGTTAATGCGCGCCTTGATGTCAAACTTAGAATATTGGGTCGCAGGTAAAGGAAAACCCGTAGATTCTATTTACCCAAAGATTTATGATGAGACTCTCGTTGAGGCCAAATCGATGTTTTTACCCAGCTTAGTGAAGCAAAATTTTCGTGGAGCCTTAAATGGATCGGGAGATATGGAGTTTGGACCCAGAGTCAAATTTAATCGCGGCTTGGTAGACTTGCTCATTCCAGAAGTGATCGCAAATCACAAGGTTTTGGTGCCTGCAGTTGATCAGTTTGGACATGATATAGCTGGTATAAGACATCCACATATTGAAGTGCCTATGGGGACCCATCTAGGCTGGAATATACGAACGACAGAGTTTGGGGGAGGCGACCTCTGCGATGAAAATGGTTCATTTATTCCACTGTCCATAGACGACAGTGCAGCTGGGGCGGCGAATGACTCAAGACCATCGTTACTCGCAACTTACTCCGACTACCAGACTTATGTTGAAAAAATCAATGAAGCTACTGCAGCGTTGGTCTCACAAAAATTATTGCTCCCAAAAGATGCGGCTATCTTAATCGAACAAGTGGAACAAAATATGTTGATGCATTAAGCAACCATCCAATATTGAGACTTCACGACATGAAACAAATCCTAGTTTATTCTGACTCATTGACTTGGGGAATTATCCCAGGAACCCGAAGGCGTTTAGAGTTTAACGATCGTTGGACGGGCTATATGGAAAACTTACTTAATCAGAATGGTGTCGAAGTTCGCATAATTGAAAATTGTCTTAATGGCAGACGAACCGTTTGGAATGACCCTTTTTTACCAGGTCGAAAAGGGGATGTTGGAATTGAGCAAGTTATAGAAATGCACTCGCCTTTGGACTTAGTCATTATTGCGCTCGGCACTAACGACTTTCAATCAATGCACAGCTTTAACGCTTGGCATTCGGCGCAAGGCATACGCACGATACTGAATCTGTCTCTTATACACATCTCCGAGCCCACGAGACAGGCAGAAATCT
>OJFL01000452.1_pt1 | contig 21476 bp, 18 predicted proteins | sample 1594131 | NCBI WGS metagenome assembly OJFL01 (sample SAMN05416782, study PRJEB24817) | seawater metagenome | isolation source: Sea water | place: Canada:Atlantic | collected 2013-07 | reverse complement strand
ATCTACACACTGCATATCGTCGGCAGCGTCAGATGTGTATAAGAGACAGATCTGTCTGTATAAAAAGTGTTCATATTTTTTACAAATATACTGCCGTGTGCCGTCTGCCTTTGTTTTTATGCTTAAAAAACATTAGCTAAACAACTTGGAACGGCTTATGCAGCTGTCTTATGAGAAGTAAAGAAGATCTTGGGCAAACAGACAAAGGACATAATTATGTCAAATTTAAAATTTTTAAAAACAGGTATCGCCGCATTGTTATGCGGTGCTGCGCTCTCATCACAAGCAGCATTGATTACGTTTGATTTTGATGTTGCAGGCGACAATTCTGGTAAAACCAGCCAGTTTATAGACCCCACTCAGGCTGTTAATGGTAACGGAGTATTTGGCGTCAACGGCTATTTTATAGAAACGTTTGACGCAGCAACTGCGATGAATGGATTTCTCGATGGGACGGAGGGTTTTAACAATCCAGCTGATAGTGCTGGTTGCGCCATCAACTCTACTGGTGCGGGAATAACTGTAGGTGGAACTGGCTCGTTTGAAGTTCGCGCCACTGGAAAAAGTGGCGTTGCGGCGGCTCCTGCAGATGATGAAACTTGCTTCGCCTACACACCAGCAGAAAATGGTATTCTTGGTAGTGTAGAACTTGATTATACAAATTTATTGACTAACGCTGGGAATATACTTAATACAACAGTAGGAATAAATTATTTCGGTTTTTATTGGGGGTCAGTTGATGATTACAACGACTTTTCCTTTTTCAACGGGGACGACCTAATTGTTGAAATAACTGGAGAGTCTTTGCTTGACAAATTGAACGGAAACTCTGGTAATCAGTTAGCCGATAGCTCGAATGTTTATGTAAATGTTGCTTTCGAAGCTGGAGAGTCTTTCACCAAAGTAGTGATTAACAGTACTGGCGTTGCAGGTGAAGTTGATAATATTGTGGTTGGTTTTGATACACCCGTACCGGTATCTGGCCCCTCTACTATCGCGCTCTCTAGTTTAGCACTGCTAGGCATGGCCGGATTACGCCGCCGCAAGATAAAAAGCTAAATCTCGATTTATCATAAAAAAACATCCACTAGTGTGGATGTTTTTTTTGGAATTTTTTAGCTCAAAATTTTTAGTGATTTCTGCTGATGCCAGTTCTTATATCACTTAGCATTTTTGCAAAGCTGGGCGATAGGCTAGTGTTTAGCAGTTTTTGATTGATGTAATAAGGCGCTCGTTTGCCGTGATAATCTACCACGGGCCCAATTTGCTGAAACTTTATGCCTACAAAACCCATACTGCGTGCTAGCCGGGGTTCCATCATCACATACGCATGCTTGATCCCCTGTTCTAAAGCCATACCTGCAGCTGCAAAATAAAGCCCAACAGCGATAAAAGGGAAGCACCTAAGCTCTGTTTCAGAGTAGGACTGCTGATTTATAATACCCACAGCTGCTCCGTCATGGTCGTCCATTTGTCGTCTTCTAAATGCTTTTGGTACTGCAAGACGAGATACTTCACAAATGTCCTCTCTTGCGAAATTCGCTGGGTTTAGCTCTTCATGGGTAATAGAGTTTAAACAGTATTTTTCAATGGGTAATTTTTGGTGTTCTTCAGTAGGCCTAACTATTCTCACAGTGCCCGCATAATTTTGGGAGCTGACGTGCTGAATCAAACAATGCATAGAGAATGCATCAAACTCGTCAAGCTCTAGCCCATCTTCGCGAATAGGTTCAAAAGCTAGCTCTTCGCAGTAAACATTGTGTCTTATTCTGTAAACCTCGTTTTTTAGCTCTTCGCTACTTGCAACGGTGGGTGTGAGGTAAGTAGAAAAGTGCGAGGAAATATAATTAGCTTCCTTAAGCTTACTGTAACCAGAGATGAGTTTACCTAGCCTGTTGTTCTTGCCGACAAGCTCAGACACTCTATCTAAAACGCTCTTTTGTTTCGGGCTACTCATATTTTTATGCAAATTTCCATGTTCACTGCATTGCCTTAAGCTTAGCAGATCGTAATAAAATTAATATACAATTAAAGAACTATTAATTAGTCTAATTTACCAATTGTTATTGAAAATAAACTATTAATAATCAAGGGTAAATTTCACCCTAGCCATTAATTCATACATAGCTACTCTCGCGTTTTCTAATGCACTTTGCGATGGCAATGTCAGGTATGGTTCTAAACTGCCTTTACTATGGTAATCAACAGCGAAGAATGTGGTACTAGCTGTGATGCCAGCAAGTTCTCTTTTTAAGCGATAAATATGAGTGGCAGATGAAACTACCCAAATGTTTTTATTCTCGAGATATTGTGTTGCTGATAAGATTTCTTCATGGGTATTTGTACCCTCATTCGTTGTAATCAGATTCTTTTTATCGATATTCATCGAAGTAAAAAAGCTGAGAGCTACTTCGCTGTAATTTATCGAACTGTCGTGTAGAAAGTTGCCGCCAGTAATTATAATGGGCGCTTGCGATTTATTGTGAAGCCTTACTCCCTCTACGTTTCTTTGCAGTGAGCACTCGGCCCAACGGCTGATCTCAGGTACGTTACCTTGTGTGCTGTAATAACAAGCAAGTATGAGTATATAATCGGGCTTCTGTAAAGCTTGCTCGTTTCTAGGCTCGGGTTTGTATTCAACAAAATGCAGTAATACATCGCTTGCGTATGGTTGAGACCAAAGTAATACCCAAAATAACGCTACTCTTTTTGTGAATGTTGCGATACGTTGTTTTGAAATGGCTTGAAGTATTAAAGATAGCACTAACAGTATTAATGATAGCTTCAGTGGTGTTATTAGCTGCAGAGCTACAAGTTTGAGAAGTTCCATATCCTTACCAAAACACAATTAATCGGGGTGTTCATAATGTGTGAGACTACGTTATTTATGAAACGTATGCGAATAACAATTCTTTTGTTGATTTTTGGCACATGTCAGGTGGCTTCTAAAGAATTTACGAAAGTTGTTGAAACAGTCACACCGTCAGTTGTTGCAATAGGGTTGTACACACCTTTAGAAAACAGTGGTAATCAGGTTTTAGGTACTGGTTTTGTGGTTGCAGATGGAAAGCGTGCTGTAACTAACTATCATGTGGTGTCCAAAATACTCGATCCTCAAATAGTTCAGCATTACGTTGTGATAACAGGAAAAGGAACAAAAATACAAGCATTTAAAGCAGAGGTTTTAGAAATAGATCCGCTGCACGACTTAGCGCTTCTCGAGTTTGATGGTTCATTACCAAGCGCTATGCTAGCGTCTGACACAATGCTTAAACCTGGCACTGATGTAGCCTTTACCGGGTTTCCTATTGGCGCGGCTTTAGGTATTTACCCTGCAACACACAAAGGTATGGTATCAGCAATAACACCCGACGCTATACCTGCTCAGAACGCCAATCAACTGACTTCTGCTATGCTCAATCGCTTAAATAAACCAGAGATGGTGTATCAGCTAGATGCTACTGCGTATCCTGGAAACTCGGGTAGCCCAGTTTATAGTGTTGAAAAGGGCGAAGTTGTTGGGGTAATTAATAAGGTTTTTGTCAGCCAAGGTAAAGAGTCTGCTCTATCTGCACCTAGCGGTATTAGCTATGCTATTCCGATTAAGCACGTGAATGCCCTTTTGAAAAAACGAAATTTGTAGCGTTGTTTCCAAAAAATTATAGCTAACTGTCTTTAATTTTATATGGGTTATATCTGTCTGGGCTGATGATTCCGTTTGGATCTAACGCGTGAGCGATTTTGCCGGCAGTTTTCCAAAACGTACTATCCGCATTGAGTGCTTGTTGCTGTTTTATGTTAAGGCGATACGGAATGAACCCATGTTTTAACCCTTCTGTGACCAGCGCATCTAAGCAGTCATGTGCATCTTTTGTTGCTTGAGGGTTTTCCTTATCAAACACAATTGGGATGGTACTGTCTGTTGAAATGCCACTCAAGTTTGTAAACGTAATCATTGGTTCAATATTGTACCGAGGTGCAATAGTTCTAATCATATCAACAAACTGTTTCATAGCATCTGCTTTTGCTGGAACTAAAGGGGCGTACCACAGTAAGCCGCATCCGTCTTCTGCAGGGTTCATTATTCGGGTTTTGTCTGGCTTTATCCGAGGGTTTCTCCAATATGCTAAGGGTAATGCTACTTGACTTGGCTTACCTTGCATCACTTCTATCCCTGCCGACAGCTTTTCTAACTGTTCTCTCGCACTAGATAATAATGGCGATTTGACCTTTTTCGTTACAACCTTGCCTAAATTAATCAGCAAGCTATTAGAGAACAGTAATTGATCCGCTTTTTTTCCAGCGATGCGTCTTATATCTTTTTTAGCGGCTTTCGTTACTGCTTTTGTGCCATATATCGTGCCTACTACGGTCCATTCCGGAACATCGTATTTTTTAGCAATGCTGTTAACTTGTTCGCTTGTCATGACAGCGTGGCTGCCTGGGCCTTGTGGGTTTTCTGCCACCATGGCGGCCACGCGGCGTTTATCCATTAGATTTATGGAGCCTACAACGCCTTCTAAATTTTGGAAGATATCTTGCACTACGCCGTATGCTGTTTCGAAACTATCTTTGTCAAAAAAACGCATGTAGAAAGAGTCGAAAGCGGGCTTTTTTCTTGCTAAAGCAATAGTTACTTCGGTTACTATCATATTGCCAGATTGAGTGAAAATGCCATCGAGGTAGGGGCCATGCTTCCATTTGAAGGTTTTATCTACATAGCAATCTTCGTGATTGGGGTTTGTGGCATTACTCATTGCTTGCAATGATGATTCGTAAAAACTCCCGTCAGCCAAATAACCTTTTATGGCAGTAACAGCGGTGAAATGGTCGGCAATTGGCGTAATCCCATACCCACGTTCTAGAGCGTTACCGAGAATACTGGTAGTAGGACCTGCTCCCGTAACTGGCACCATAAAGGACGCGTTTTGTTCTTGTAAAAAGTCATAAAGCTGTTGTTGAGAAACGCCTGGCTCAATTGTCACTAAGCCATTTTGTTTGTCGAAGTAATTAATGCCGTTAAGTGCAGAAAGGTCGAGCAATACCACATTGCCATTAATTGTACTTGGTACGGCAGAGCCATAACCCCAATTTTTGCCTGTACTTATCGGGTAAATAGAAAAAGATCCAATATTGTGCTGCTCATGGGCGTTCGCTACTTCTAACAAGCGCGAAACAGCAGCTTTGTCCTTTGCTTCAACAACGCAAAAAACCGTTGAGTTGAGTGCCTCTGTATTAACGTTATAAGGCGCTATTTTGTCGTGACTCGATAACACATTTGCGTACTCCGAAAGCACACTTGTTAAAACGCACCTAAGTTTTTCCATGCGGACACGCACCTCTTAAAAATAGATTAAATAATTACATCGAGAAGAATTTAGTATTGGTATATACTTTAACAATTGCAAAACAAGTTTTTATTAACTAAATCGTTCTATGTGAAAAGTAACAGTCAGATAAACAGTCTAGTTTGTTAGTCTCTTCTGTTAGAGCATACTATGTGCGTGGAACTTTATTTATATATTGTTGAAAAATTTTACAGTTTTATTTTTTTGCAAAAAAATCCTGTTTAAGAACAAGGTTTTATTTTCTGGCTTGCTTTTTGCATATATTTTGGCAACGGCGAAATGAAAACATTCATGTTTTCGAAAAAAAAGTGGTAGAGCATAAAATGGACAAATCAAAAATCAACGAAACTACGCAAAGTAGAAGACGCTTCGTTAAAAGAACTGCTGTTGGCGCTGCGTTTGTGTCTTTACCAGTAAAATCTGTTTGGGCGAACGGCATCACTAACTCAATAGTAGCATCTGGACATGGTTCTGATTGGGCTAACGGCGGTACCTTAAGACTGCAGGGGCCTGACTATTGGGCTTCTAACATAACGCTAGTTCCGTCGGAAAGGTTTGTTGATGTATTTGGCGAAACCGGCTATAACTCACGCGCGAATCAAGGCATTCGCTATAAAGAAGATCGCTCAGTGAAGAAAATTGGTGCGAGCAGAACACTTGCCGATGTACTGCTGTTAAAAAACAATAAAAAAACTGCAGGAAACGCACCTTGGGTAGCCGGCCCTAGTGACTACAACCGTTTAATGGTTGCCATGTACTTGAACGCGAAATATGGTAACACTCCAGTAGGGTCTGATGTTCATTACCCCGTAGCTAACGGTCGCCCGTTTAATGATGAGTATGAATACGCGTTGAAATTGGCGGAACTTACCTTCGCTGACCCGGTTAATTCAGCAACAGAACTTGCTGGAATTATTGCAAACCCATCTAACTACCAGTCGTTGTGAAGCTAAATGCCTCCGTTCTTTGCCATCAGTTTGGCGACAAGAGCGGAGTTATTCTCTACGACACATATTCAGACGTTTCTGTACTGCTAAATTGCGAAGAATGCGTTATTTTAGAGTGCAATGATGGTGGTGTACGTGTGCAACTAGGTGATAAAGTTTTAGAAGACCTAACACGTAAGGGCTTTTTGCTTGGTATATAAACGTATTTTGTTATGCTCCCCGTTTGCATTTCATATCACTTCACACCATAAGTCTGTCATCGATAACCTAGAAAACCTGTATGGTAAGCGTGTAGTGCAGCCTGAAAATCATGATGGCTTCATAGATTATCGCGTATCGGTGACCCACTCTGGTGGTATAAGGCGTTTAATCAACGACCAAGCGCGATTCCAGTGTGACAAAATGGAACCGTTCAAACCGCTTAACCAGTCACAAGCTTTTGCTATGCTTGAGTGGGGGTTAAATTGGGTGGTTGCCGCACATGAAGTATCTCACCTTATTATTCACTCCGCAGTGCTAGCTAAAGATGGCAGGGCGGTTTTATTCCCCGCACCACCAGGGTCGGGTAAAAGTACTCTTACCGCTTATTTATCAAGGAACGGCTGGCGCCTGTTGTCAGACGAAATGGCGTTAATCACACCGCAGACGTCAACGGTGACTCCATTTGTGAGGCCAATATGTTTGAAGAATGATTCTATTAACCTTGTAAAGTCATGGTATCCAAACGACGTATTTTCTACCATCGCTAAAGACACGCATAAAGGTGATGTAGTTCATATGGCACCAGGTGATATCGCGGTAGCAAAAGAGGCTGAACAAGCCAAAGTAGTTGGCATCGTTTTTCCCAAGTATAATAAAGATATATTTTTTGATGTTTACGACATGGACCAGGCAACGGCTTACACAGCACTTGCAGAAAACGCTTTTAATTATACGGTACTTCAAGAACAAGGCGTGAAGTCGTTAATCAAGTTAGTAGAACATGCATCTTCATTTGAAGTTGAATATAGCAGCTTAGAGGAACTAGATAGCTTTTTAACCGAAGAAGTGATTGGTACTGAACATGTTAAGTAGTCAACAAGTATTAAAGGCTTTTACACAGCCAGAGTCTACGTCGTCTTTTACACTTCATCAATGGAACGCTCTTGTTTTGGTATTACGCCACGAAAACTTGCTTGCGCGGTTTTATTTGCTTCTCAAAAAACAAGGAATGACGGGTTTTCTTCCTGATAATGTCCAGCGCCATTGTAAGAATGCGGAAATCCTTGCTGAAAAACAACGTTCTGTAGTGTTGTGTGAAACGCATTGCCTTAAGCAAGCAATAGGCAATGAGACCCCTTTTTTACTGTTGTTAAAAGGTGCAGCGTATACCCTTTGTGACAATAGCGCAGCTATTGGGCGCGTGTATAGCGATATTGATGTACTTGTGCCAAAAGACGCTATTAGTAACGTTGAAAGCAGGTTGGCAATTCAAGGCTGGTTTAGCAAAGAGCTAGACGACTACGATGAAAAATATTATCGGCAGTGGGCCCATGAAATCCCTCCGATGCAGCACGGTACTAGAGGCACCGTTCTTGATTTACATCACAACCTGGTGCCGCCAATATCCGGTAAAAGTATAGACATCGAGAAATTTGTAAGAGTTGTTAAACGGGAAGTTGACGGGGTGTTAACTCTCAACGATTCAGGCATGTTTTTTCATAGTGCTATACATTTATTCTTCAATGACGACTATAGCTCTGCTTTTCGCGATATGACTGACTTGTGGCTGCTGGCAAAAGGCCAGAATGATGACTTCTATCATTGCTTATTTGCGCTTCATCGTGACTTTGGTTTTGAAAAAGAAAGTATTATTGCACTTCACCTTCTGCAAACACGTTATAGTTTGAATTTGCCTGAATGGGTGCACACGCAAGTCATAGAATATATTGGCGAGATACCTACATGGGAGGTTAACCTACTTAGTAAAGTATCAGAGCCAAAACATGCGCTACTATTATCGGGCGAACGAGGAGCATTAAATGCACTTGCAGAAGCTAGAGGTCATTTTTTAAAAATGCCTATAGGCACTTTGGCTTATCATACCAGTATGAAATTACTAAGAGGTATGACGAAAATGTTATTAGGAAAGCATGTTTTTACCAAATCCTCACGGGAACATAAGGTTTAAGGAAAGGTTATGAGAATTTTAGTCACCGGCGCAGCCGGCTTCATCGGCGCCTCCGTATCTCAATACCTGATTAACCGCGGTGACGAAGTAGTCGGTATTGACAATATTAACGATTACTACGATGTGAATTTAAAACATGCACGGCTAGCTGAAATTAAGTCATCGAGCGCCTCATCTCGTTTTTCGTTTATTGAAATGGGTGTGGAAGACCGTGAAGGTATGGCTGCACTCTTCGAGCAGCAAAAGTTCGATGGCGTTATTCACCTAGCAGCGCAGGCTGGTGTTCGATACTCTCTTGAAAACCCTAACGCTTATATTGATAGTAATGTCGTTGGCTTTATGAACATTTTAGAGGGATGTCGGCATACCAATATTCCGCACTTGGTTTATGCATCTTCAAGTTCTGTTTACGGCTCAAATAAAGAAATGCCTTTTTCTGAAAAGCATAATGTTGATCACCCGGTTAGTATTTATGCCGCCACCAAAAAAGCCAACGAGTTGATGGCACATACCTATAGCCATTTATACGGCTTAGTGACTACTGGACTACGTTTTTTCACTGTATACGGGCCTTGGGGCAGACCAGATATGGCCCCCATGAAGTTTGCCAAAGCGATATCATCAAAAGGAAGTATTGATGTTTATAATTATGGCGAGCATAGACGAGACTTTACATACATAGATGACATTGTTGAGGGTGTAGTAAGGTCGTTAGATAGAGTCGACTGCAAAGGTTCTAACACAAATATCTCTGGCGATAAATATGAAGTAATTAATATAGGTGCTCAAACGCCAGTGCATCTTCTTAGCTTTATCGAATTGATGGAAAAAGCGTTTGATAGCACGGTAAGTAAAAACTTGTTGCCTATACAGCCGGGTGATGTACCAGATACCTATGCAGACGTATCTCGATTGACTGAATTGACCGGATATCAACCTAAGACGTCGATAGAAGAGGGTGTAGAGAAGTTTGCACAGTGGTATAAAAGTTACTATTCAAACTAGGTTATCGTCGGCTGTTACTTTGAACATACCCCGCATATTTCCTAGGCAAAAACTCCCTAGTCGTAGAATACCCAAGGTCGAAAAGGGCGTTTTTAATCTCTGGCGTGAGTGAAAAATCAACCGCAGATATTTCGCCTGTATTCACGACCACTGTGTTGTGCCAGTAGCGCGCATTTACATACTCCCTCGACATGGCTGTCATGAAAGTGCGTATTAGCATCCCCACATATTGGGGAAGTTGTAATACGCTCTTTTTTATTTCTCTACGTTTTTGCTTGGTGCTTTGTAGTCGAAAGCACACGGAGGGCGTGCCGTCGCCTTGCCAGTCTTCAAAAAGAGCGTCTTCAGACAGTATAGCGCCGTCTACCAGTAGGTATTCTTTAAAAGGCTTAAACGAAAAGATGAGCGGAATAGACATAGAATAGCGAACTGCCTCGGATACTTTCATGTCCGGTGTAGTAGTGCGGTTAAACAGAACCGGCCCGCCGCCATTTACATCGGTCGCTAATATATTCAATGCCATGGGCATATCGTTGAAAGTGGCACCCTCTAGTTGCTCATCAATCCATTCCTGAAATACATCGCCAGATGAAAGACCGCCTTCCCGGAGTAAACGGAAAATAGAGAACGCCGTAAATTGTTTGAAATCGGTATTAAGGGCTAACTCTCGCATTTGCTCAACGGAATAGCCTTTGGCAAACAACGCAGCAACTATAGAGCCTCCCGAGACACCTACCAATGTTGAAAAGCTTATATTCATATCTTGCAGCGCTTTTAATATACCAATGTGCGCACTTAACCGGGTTCCTCCACCAGAAAATATAGGAACGATGTGGGTGCGAGGCGCGGGCTCTGTTGGCATAGGTTTTCTTAGCATACTGGTCTCAGGCTTACTGCAAAATGCATTGTAAAAGTAGGTAATTACAATGAATTATTTAATCATAGTGTAGGCAAGGCAAATAGCCACTAATTGGAGGCAATTATTATGGCCAAACGTTAAGCTACTCTTGTGTTTTACAAAGAAAAAACGGGCGTCCTATGGCGCCCGTCTTTGTAGCTCTTTGCTTTCTTACTCTCGAAAAAACTAGCTAGCCAGTTTAGCTTTCATCTCACGGCGTTTAGCATGCAGTAAGGGCTCGGTATAACCAGATGGTTGTTCTTTCCCTTTAAAAATTAAATCGCTAGCAGCTTGAAAGCCAATAGAGTTTTCTAAGTCTGGCGCCATTGGAATATACTCTGGGTCGCCCGCGTTTTGTTCGTCTACTAACACAGCCATGCGAGAGAGCGACTCTTTCACCTGATCAACGCTTACAATGCCGTGCTCTAACCAATTGGCTATATGCTGCGAAGAAATACGCAGCGTGGCCCTGTCTTCCATGAGGCCCACATCATTAATGTCAGGCACTTTCGAGCAGCCTACACCTTGATGCACCCAGCGAACAACGTAGCCTAAAATTCCCTGAACATTGTTATCGATTTCACGCTTTATTCCGTCACGAGTTAGGCTTGACGTGTCTTCTAAAAGCGGAATAGTAAGAATGTCACTTAAACCATCGAAGTTTTCATCTAACTGCTTTTGTACATTAAACACGTTTACATCGTGATAATGCAGTGCGTGCAGCGTTGCAGCAGTAGGAGAGGGTACCCATGCCGTATTCGCCCCCGCTTTAAGGTGACCAATTTTGGCCTCCATCATATTTTGCATTTCATCAGGGGTTGGCCACATACCTTTACCTATCTGAGCTTTACCAGATAGTCCGCAGCGCAAGCCAACGGCTACATTTGCCGTTTCGTAGGCTTTAATCCACGGCATGGTTTTCAATGTTGCTTTTTCTGCAAACGGCCCAGCTAGCATAGAGGTGTGTATTTCATCGCCGGTGCGATCTAAAAAGCCAGTATTGATAAACACAACGCGAGATTTTGCCTCGGCAATACAAGCTTGAAGGTTAACGCTGGTTCTGCGCTCTTCATCCATAATGCCCATTTTAAGCGTGTTGCGTGGAACATCAATAATGTCTTCAATACGTTCGAACAATACGTTGGAGAACGCCACTTCTTCTGGCCCGTGCATTTTAGGCTTAACAATATAAACACTACCTTCACGGCTATTTTTAAACTCGCTGTTGCCGAGTAAGTCGTGCTTAGCAATAAGAGAAGTGATAAGCCCGTCCATAATCCCTTCTGGCACTTCTTCACCATCGAACAGCATGGCGTTGTTTGTCATTAAATGACCTACGTTACGAACGAACATCAAGCTTCTACCTGATAACACTAATTCGCTTTGAGATGTTGTCTCCTGAGCCGCATGCTTTGATGGGTGGTATACACGGTCGCTGTGCATTGCTCGAACTATGCTTTTACCACCTTTTGTCATTTCAATGCTTAGTGTGCCTTTCATTAGGCCTAGCCAATTGCTGTAAACCAATGTTTTATCCTCAGCATCTACGGCTGCCACCGAATCTTCGCAGTCCATAATAGTAGTCAAGGCAGCTTCAACCAGTACATCTTTCACATTGGCTGAGTCACTTTCACCAATGGGATGAGTAGGATCTATTTGAATTTCAAAGTGAAGACCATTGTGAGCAAAAAGCAGTGCTGAAGGCGCGTTAATATCACCTTGATAGCCCAGCCATTGTTCTGTGTTAGCCAGTGTAGTGATATCACCGTCTGTTAGGCGAACTGATAGCTTACCCGTTTCTATTTTGTATTCTGCGGCGTCGGCATGACTACCTTTGGCAAGGGGGATCATGCTGTCTAGGTAGGCTTTCGCTTTCGCAACTACTTTAGCGCCGCGCACAGGATTATACGATTTGCCAGGTTCGGCTCCGTCTTCTGTACCTATAACGTCTGTGCCGTATAGAGCATCATATAAGCTTCCCCAACGGGCGTTAACGGCGTTTAGTGCGTAGCGAGCATTGTTGATGGGCACTACCAGTTGTGGCCCCGCCATAGTGGCAATTTCCGCATCTACATTCGCTGTAGTTGCGGTTACGCTTTTGGGTTGCTCTACCAAATACCCAATTTTCTTTAAGAATGCTGTGTATTCGCTTCCCGACGCAGGGTTGCCCGCTTTATGGTAGTCGTCGATGGCAAGCTGGAGCTGTTCACGCTTTTCAAGCAGCGCACGATTTTGAGGTATGAGCTCTGCAAAGAGTGCTTCAGCGCCTTTCCAGAACGTATCTTGCTGCACGCCCGTGCCTACAATGGCCTGCTGATTAATAAAATTATCGAGTTGTTCTGCAACCTGTAGACGGCCGCGAGTGATATATCCTTGCATAACTACCTCTATACGTTGTTTTTTATAGGTAAGTATTCTTACTGCTGTGTTTTTGCCTAGGCTGTTACAGAATAAAGTAGCCAATCGATATTTAACCTAGTTCGATATTTAACTTATCGGTACTTAACTTAATTCAGTACTTGGCTTAGAGCCGAGTTCATCATTGGCGTGTTTCCAAATTGCCCAATAAACTCAGCGAACATTTAAACAGTACATAGCCTAGAGTGTAGTGCGTCTAGAGATAGTTTTTTAATTTATGGTTTGTATCTTTGTCATAATCTGGGTGAATGTTCTCGCTTTCCCTATTTCGATGTGCAATTACACGGCATTCATTTCACTGGCAACGTCGCTAATTAACCTGCGCAGCCAAATGTGACCGGCGTCGTGATGAAGCAGAGCGCTCCATGCCATCTTCAATGCAATAGGCGGAATATCAAAAGGAGGCTCTTTAATTACCACGTCCGGATCGTGTTTGAATAACTTCGCTGCTTTACTAGGTAATGTAGCAATAAGCTTTTGTTTTTTCGCAATTTGAAGCGCAGCGTGATAGTGGCGGGTAAACACGCGAATAGCACGCTGTTTTCCTATCTTAGTTAGCTCTGCATCAACCCAGCCTAACTTTTGTACTTCATTAGGATCGATACCTACTCCTACACCGAAGCCTGTTTTACTTACCCAAATATGCTGGGCGTTCAAGTAACTCTCTAAATCGCAGCGTTGCACTAAGGGGTGATCGGCGCTCATTACACAGCTAAACGTGTCGTACCAAACTACTTTCTGATGGAATGAAAGAGGCAGTTCGTCAAAGCGGTTTATTGCCATGTCTACTTTGCCCTGCTCAACATCGTGAAAGGTTACGTCGCTCGGCGTAATTAAATCCAGCGTAATATTAGGCGCTAACTCGGCAAGTCTGCCTACCAGCTCGAGTAAAAGAGTGCTCTCTGCATAGTCACTAGTCATTATGCGGAATGTTCTTTCACTGGTTAGTGGATCGAATTCGGTTTCTGGCTGAATAGAGCTTTCTAAACGTCCTAATACATCTCGTATGATTGGCTGAAGTTCTAGTGCACGTTTAGTGGGCGTCATTCCATCGCTTGTTCTTACCAAGAGCGGATCTTTAAACAGGTCGCGAAGGCGTTTTAAGCCGTTACTCATAGCGGGCTGAGTAATGCTGAGCTGGTTAGCCGCTTTTGTAACGCTGCCCTCACGTAATAAAACGTCTAAGTAAACCAGTAAATTAAGGTCGACCTTCGCTATATTCATAGTTGGAATGCTCTTTATGAAGATGATATTTAAAACGTATTATAAAGGGTTTTACAGCGCTTGTCAGATAAGCGTTTAGTCTTATGCTGCTTTTTACGCTTAAATCTAACTATATGAAATGCTGTTGTTATTTTTTATTGTAATATGAGTTGGCGACAGTTTTTGATTATTTAGCTGGGCAAAGGAGCTTATTTAACGTGTATGTAAATATATATTTCATAAGAGTTATGAATATGGATTTTCTAAACTCATAAAAAAGGGCACCCGAAGGTGCCCAGTAAAGGAAAGGTTGGGAACTTTCCGTTAAACGTCGAACTGGTTCATGGTGTTATCTTCACCCGATGCTTTAAGTGCCGCATCACCAGAGAAGTACTCTTTGTGCGTATCACCTAAATCAGAACCTGCCATCGCTTGGTGTTTAACACACGCAAGGCCTTGGCGAATTTCTTGGCGCTGCACGCCGCGAACGTAAGCTAACATACCATCTTCGCCGAAGTAGCCTTTCGCTAGGTTGTCTGTAGACAAGGCGGTAGTGTGGTAAGTTGGAAGCGTAATAAGGTGGTGGAAAATACCTGCCTCACGTGCTGCATCAGCTTGGAAGCTCTTAATCTTCTCATCAGCAACTGCTGCAAGCTCGGTATCGTCGTATTCCACAGCCATAAGGCCCGCACGGTTGTAAGCAGAAACATCTTTACCTTCTTCGCTCCAAGCATCGAATACTTGCTGGCGGAAGTTAAGTGTCCAGTTGAATGATGGTGAGTTGTTGTAAACTAGTTTCGCATTAGGTACTTGCTCGCGGATAGCGTTAACCATTTCGGCAATTTGACCTACATGTGGCTTTTCAGTTTCAATCCATAGTAAATCTGCACCGTGCTGTAGCGATGTAACACAGTCTAGTACCACGCGGTCGAAACCAGAACCGTCTTTAAATCTGAACAAGCCATTTGGAAGGCGCTCAGGTTTTACTAACTTACCACCTTGTTTAAGCAGAAGGTCGCCTTCGTTAACATCGTCGGCACCGCTTACTTCAGTTGTTTTCAGGAACGCGTTGTACTGTGTAGCTAAATCGCCTTCAGACTGAGACACTGGGATTTTTTGAGTAAGTCCTGCACCAAGTGAATCTGTACGAGCCACAATAACGCCGTCGTCTACACCTAGCTCAAGAAACGCGTAACGTACTGCGTTAATTTTTGCTAAGAAGTCTTCATGAGGAACCGTCACTTTACCGTCTTGGTGACCACACTGTTTGGCATCAGATACTTGGTTTTCAATTTGAATACAGCATGCACCCGCTTCAATCATTTGCTTTGCAAGTAAATAAGTCGCTTCTTCGTTACCAAAGCCTGCATCGATATCGGCAATAATTGGAACAATGTGTGTTTCGTAGTTTTCAATTTCTGCTTGAATAGCAGCCACGTCGCCGCCGTTTGCTTTGGCATCGTCTAGTTTGTGGAAAAGGTCGCCTAGTTCTCTTGCGTCAGCCTGGCGTAGGAAAGTGTAAAGCTCTTCGATAAGCGATGAAACGGTAGTTTTTTCATGCATCGACTGGTCTGGAAGAGGTCCAAACTCTGAGCGAAGTGCCGCTACCATCCAGCCAGAAAGGTAAAGGTAGCTTTTACTTGTTGTACCCTGATGCTTTTTAACCGACAACATTTTTTGTTGGCCTACAAAACCATGCCAGCAACCTAAAGACTGTGTGTATTGCGATGAGTCTGCATCGTACTCTTCCATATCTTTACGCATAATTGCGGCAGTGTAGCGAGCGATGTCTAAACCGGTCTTAAAACGGTTTTGAAGCTTCATACGAGCGGCATACTCTGGGTTAATGCCTTCCCATGTGCCTTTTTGTGCTGCTTTCAATGTTGCGAAGTTATCAATATCTTGTTGGTATTGCGACATGAGCGTCTCTCCCGTCTATGTTTATATTTTTTTACGTATAACGCGCTTTTGTCATTCACTATGTGCAAGCTGTAGGGCGTTTCCGCGAGTTCCATTTCATCCTAGTGGGGTTGTGTGAATAATAGAAATATATATTTTGCATTGCGGTCATTTATTTTGTGAATGGGGGCGACATTAGAGGCTATATTAGAGACTATATTAGAGGCTATGTTAGACGCGATAATTGAACTTAGAAAAGCAGGAGCCGCACTTACAAGATTTCGGTATTTTAATTTATCAGGAAGATTCCTATGTTTAACGCTATAGTTAGGGTATATATGGAAAGTTGCGACACTCTAAAAACAAAGTAACAGCAAAGTAATAGCAAATGTCTATTGCGGCTTCAATTTTAGGCATCTTTAAACAGAGTAAAAGTGAGTAGTATGAGCAAAAGTGTATTGTCGTCTGTTGACCAAAGAACCAAGTTAGTTGGTGAAAATAGACTGGAACTATTGATGTTTCAGCTAGGTACACGTCATATATTCGCGATGAACGTTTTTAAGATAAAAGAAGTTATTAATATGCCTAAGCTAAACTCTATGCCGGGCTCTCACGATAACTTACGGGGAGTAATGAATTATAGAGGCAGCGCCATTCCTGTTATCGACCTGCGCCAATCAATAAAAATGCGCGGTGCAGCGACCGATGAAATCGCCAGAAACGTGATTATTACCGAATACAACCGCAGCGTGCAGGGCTTTATCATTGGTCAGGTGAAAAGCATTGTGAATACATCATGGGATACCATTCAGCCCCCGCCAAGTGGTATGGGTAAGTCTAATTATCTTACCGCCATCACGCAGGTGAATGTTGAAGGTAAAAATGAGATGGTGGAGATCATCGATGTAGAGAAGGTGCTAGCTGAGATCATTGATTACGACATCTCTATATCAGAAGAATTACTCGACACCGAAATTGTTAATCACTTTGTTGGCAAGAAAGTATTGATTGTGGATGACTCCAGCACTGCTAGAAAACAAATAAACGATACGCTTTCTCAGTTAGGTATAAGCATTATTGAACGTAAAAACGGTGCTCAAGCGCTTGCGCTGTTGAAGCAGTGGGCCGATGAGGGCAAGAACCCCGTGGATGAGATTCTACTTATGTTCACCGATGCTGAAATGCCAGAAATGGACGGTTACAGGCTTACCGCTGAAGTGAGAAGTGATCCGCGAATGAGTGCTCTTTTTATTGCATTAAATACATCGTTAAGCGGCAGCTTCAACGATGCGATGGTGGAAAAAGTGGGATGCAATCGCTTTATATCTAAATTCCAACCCGACATGTTGGTCGATGTTGCGCAGCAACGCATGCGAGAGTACCTTGCAGAACACGGTGAGTAAGGTTTAGCGTACCAACCGCTGTTTACTCGCAAGTAATCGCTGACTTATCTTAAAGTTTTGTGGTTAATGCCTGTGTGCTTTACAATCTCCAGCTATAAAACATTCTTTCTATCTAGGGCGTGTTCACCTTTGTTGTACGAGTTTTGGGCTAAATGCACAGCAAAGATCAACACGCCCTAGTATCTATTTAAATTATTGCGTAACGGTTTGCGCTTTCAGGTTTTGCTGTAGTCAGTTTTTGCTATGAGTCTCCTGATATGTGCATGTTACTTACTCAGGGAAGCTATTCATGGTTAAAAAAGTTGTTCGTGCGTCGTTAGTAAGCAGCGCCTCTATCGCATTACTCGCTGGATGCACAGTTACTGAGCCAAATAATAATATCGATAAAACGGTGGCAACTAACACTCCCAAAAATATCATTATGGTTGTTGCAGATGGAATGGGCCCTGCGTATACCACTGCTTATCGCAACTTTGTAGATGATAAAAATACCCCTGAAATAGAAAAAGTGGTTTTCGATGATATCTTAGTGGGTAATGCATCTACTCACCCTGCACATGTATCAGGCTATGTTACCGACTCAGCTGCTGCGGCTACAGCGCTGGCCTCCGGCACCAAGTCGTATAATGGCGCTATTGGTGTTGATGTAGAAATGGAGCCAGTAAATTCAGTAATGCACTATGCGAAGGGCTTAGGCATGAGAACCGGTTTGGCGGTTACATCGCAAATAGTTCATGCTACGCCTGCTTCTTACATTGCCCACAATGAAAGCCGCAAAAACTACAACGACATTGCCAACGATTTTTACGACATTAAAGTGAATGGCGAGCCAGTGGCTGACGTCATGTTAGGTGGCGGAACTACCTACTTTAAGCGCGAAGACAGAGATATTCTTGCCCAATTCATCAACGATGGGTATCAGTACGCAGATTCTTATGAAAACCTTGCTGATGTGCCCAAAGGTAGCAACGTAATTGGTTTATTCGCACCGGTTGCATTGCCCGCAGTTCTCGATGATGTGCGAAAAGATCGCCTAGCTTATTTAACTAAGCAGGCTGTTAGGCATCTTGAAAACGATAACGGGTTCTTTTTGCTCGTAGAAGCAAGCCAGGTAGATTGGGCTGGGCATGCCAATGATATTGGCTCTGCAATGGCCGAAATGCATGACTTGGCGCAAACCATAGAGTATTTGCGTGGTTATGTTGAAGATAACTCAGATACGCTTGTTGTGCTCACCGCCGACCACAGTACTGGAGGCCTGACTATTGGAGCTGGAGGCGACTATCGTTGGAGCCCGGAACATTTGCATAAGATGTCGGCATCGGCACGCACAATTGCAAAAGGCATGGTGGATAACGAAATGTCTGCTGAGTACGCAGCTGAAAAGTTAGGGCTTTCTCTTACAAGCGACGAGCTTGCTATGTTGGACAGCGTATCGGATCAGGATGAAGAAACCCGTTACTCTGCTATTAAGTCATTTCTTGACGTGAAAACCAATACAGGGTGGACAACGTCTGGTCACACTGGCGTTGATGTTGAAGTATTTGCGTTCGGTGCGGGATACACATCGTTTATCGGGCAAATAGACAATACTGATATCGCTAAGAAAATATTCGGCCTTTTAGAAGAAAAGTCCGTATCAAAAGCAGCGCCTTAGATTAATTTGAGCACTAGGGCTGATTAGCGTTAACAATGCTACCTGGCCGGCTTTATTGCTCAAACGTAGCGGTAAAGTTGGCGGCACCATTGGCGGCAAAATTGGCTGAATAGGGTTTCTAAATACGTAAAATAGGGAAGACATAACTTGATGAATGACGATATGCGAGCGCTACTTCAAGATATTTATAACGAAGTAGAACCCATGCTTGGTATGGGAAAGGTTGCCGACTATATACCCGCGCTTGCTACCGTTAACCCTCGTCAGTTCGGCATTGCCATATGTGATATTCAAGGGCATATCACATCAATCGGTGATGCCGGAGTCCCCTTTTCCATTCAAAGTATTTCCAAAGTATTCAACTTGGTACTGGCCATTAACCATTACGGCGAAACCATGTGGGATAGAGTTGGGTGCGAGCCCTCGGGCCTTCCGTTTAACTCACTGGTACAGCTTGAGTATGAAAATGGACTGCCAAGAAACCCATTCATTAATGCTGGTGCGCTGGTGGTAAGCGATATGGTGCAGTCGCGGTTTGCGTCGCCGCATATTGCCATGCGCGATTTCGTGCGTCGCTTGTCTTGCAATGGCGAGATAATGGTGAATAAAGTGGTTGCGGAATCTGAGTTTCAACATCGCTCGCGCAATGCAGCAATGGCTTACTTAATGAAAGCTTACGGCAATTTTGAAAATGAAGTTGAAGATGTGCTTCACAATTACTTTCACAACTGCGCTTTGGAAATGAGTTGTGAAGACTTAGCTCGCTCAATCAGCTTTCTCGCCAATAGTGGTAAGTCTGCGTGTGCCGACGAACAGGTATTAACGCCTTATCAAACCAAGCAAGTTAATGCATTACTTGCCACAAGCGGCATGTACGATGAAGCCGGAAGTTTTGCCTTTAAAGTAGGTCTGCCGGGTAAAAGTGGCGTAGGTGGCGGCATTGTTGCTGTGGTTCCCGGGCGTTTTACTATCTGCGTATTTTCGCCAGCGCTAAATAGTGTGGGTAATTCGCAGCTTGGCGTAGCAGCATTAACTTCGCTAAGTGAGCGGATTAACTGGTCTATTTATTAGGCGCTACTGCTTTTTTGCAAATTAATATCCAGTTAGTTCCATGAAACCCTTGCCGTCGTGAGTTCCCGAGATTGATACTCGCCCTTCATAGTAGGGAAATAAACTGTGGTTCCACTGCCCAGTTTTAAATGCAGCCACGTTTACCTTAAGCTTTTTACTGGGGATGGAAATCTCCCAAGACGTTGGCACGCTATGTTCAGCTTCATGCTTAGTGTTGTTTTTGTCTGAGGCTTTTTCAGTAACAATTCTCTCTCTTTTTAACGGGCGAATGTGTATATCGTTTTGCTGCAAGGTTTTTGCTTTACCAGTTTTGGTAATGTAAGTTCCCGTTGTATAAATTTCGTTTTGTGTTCTTCTTGTGTCGCTGGCTGTGTTGTTGGCAATTTGGCTGTCGTCTAGCGAGTGCATGCGAAAAGCCATTAGCTTACTCCCGTCGTTCAAATGCAGTGAAAACCAATCCCAGCCCATAGCACTGTCGTTAGCAAGATGACTTGTCCATTCATGATCGTACCAACCTAGACCTTTTACACTAAATGATTGATTGTTGATAGTAACCGTGCCGTTTGCATCAATAAAAGGCTGGCTATAGTAATAAGAGCGAAGCTGCTCATTTTGTGTTTTTTTGCTATAGCCACTTTCTCCCTGCTTTATAAAAGGTCCGTAAGTTGATAGCGATAACGCCACATCAACCTCTTGGTTAATTGAAAAAGCAAGAGCGGCGGGGAAGGGCGATGCCCCCTCAGATGTCCAAGACCAGTTGTCTATTACAGCGCTAAATGGAGAGGTTTTGACAAAGGCGTTGCCTACTCCTCCTGCGGCCAATCGCTCTTCAAAGTAATGTTCGGTTTTGCTGTGCAAAGAAGCATGCCCCATCCACTGCTGAGGCTCAGACCATGCAGTTTTCACCATGCTATCAGCCGCATTACTGAAGCGGAATAAAGTGTATTGAAGGCCATATTCGTTGTTCTCCTCATCTTCTAACACAAAGGTGAGATACCACCATTCTAATTGGAATTCTGGGTGACTTTTGTGATCTTCTGGCAGTGTCATGGGGCGTGCCTTAGTTACTGGCATGTACACATTTTCAGTTTCTTGTGAAAAAGCACCAAAAAACTGCGAGGGCCTTGTGTCGGCTGATTCGGCAGAGCCTTTAGCGGAGTAAGAGCCTTCAGCGAGATAAGAGCCTTCAGCGGAATGAGAGCCGTCAGCGGAGTCAGAGCGTTCGCCAGTGCTATCTGTGCAGGCAGCGCATAGTAGTGTTATCGCAGAAAAAATGACGACACAGGCCCGCTTCACTTGTTTGGTAACAGATTGCTCAAGAGCAGATTGCTTAAGAACAGTTTGTTTAGCACTTTGAAAAATCACAGTGGGGTATCCTGACGTAAATCGACTTTAGGTTTCATTCTGCCCTGTCTCTTATACACATCTGACGCTGCCGACGATATGCAGTGTGTAGA
>OJFL01000445.1_pt1 | contig 21683 bp, 19 predicted proteins | sample 1594131 | NCBI WGS metagenome assembly OJFL01 (sample SAMN05416782, study PRJEB24817) | seawater metagenome | isolation source: Sea water | place: Canada:Atlantic | collected 2013-07 | reverse complement strand
TATCGTCGGCAGCGTCAGATGTGTATAAGAGACAGGTCAATGCACAGCGTTACACCGCAGGGAATGGCGGTTACCCTTACTGGCATTCAGAAGTCTATCCTCAACTACAGCACAACGATGCTCTGCACCGAGTTATGCTGTTTATGTTTTATCTTAATGATGTGGATGAGGGCGGAGAAACCGATTTTTATTATCAAAACCGTTCAGTAAAGCCAAAAGCAGGAAGAATGGTAATTGCTCCTGCGTACTTTACCCATACACACCGCGGGCAAATACCAAAGAGTAACGATAAATATATTCTAACGTCATGGCTTTTGTTTAACCGAGCTGAGCACATTTATACCCAGGGTTAGTGCGATTGACTCGTTATTTAATCGCAGAATATCGAAGGGCTAAAACCCTTCGATAGCTTCACCTTTTAGGCGATAACCCACTGAAGCGATATCGCCTTTCCATCCATCAGTAGATAACTCCCCTGTTACCCATATAGCATCATAAATATTATCGATAGGAATGCCGCTTTCAAATTTAACGTACACTATTTGATTGGACGCTGGCGGTGGAACATGTATGCAAGCGCCAAAATAAGGCACCAATAAAAACTCAGTTGTAAGCTCTGCGGTGCCTTCAAGCGGAACAACAAAGCCCGGGATCTTAACGCGCTTGCCGTCATAGCTCTCTACTACTGGCGCATCAGGCTGAAGCTGACTCATTTCACCGTTATGCTGAACAGCAGGGGGCGCTAACTCGTTAAAACCCGGAGGCACTAAGTCTTCCCAATACACTTCCACGGGTTCACTTTCTGCCTGCACTGAAAAAGCAGACAATAGAACACTGGTTGTTAATATACATAGCGTAAAAAATGACTTAACTTTTGAAGTAACCATTGTTCTCCCCTGAAAATAAAACGGGCTGGTAATCACCAGCCCGTTTTAGCACTAATTTCACAATCAGTGAATTATTCTGCTTCGAAACGCTTAACGCTTGAGACAATTTCAGCTTTTGCGGCTGCTGCGTCGTCCCACCCGTCAATTTTAACCCACTTTCCTGGCTCTAAATCTTTGTAGTGCTCGAAGAAGTGTTCAATTTGCTTAAGTAGCAACGGTGGTACGTCTGCCAACTCTTTCACATCACGGTAAATTGTAGAAAGCTTGTCGATTGGAACAGCAAGCACTTTCGCATCTTTACCCGACTCATCGGTCATGTTAAGCACGCCAACAGGACGGCACTTAATTACTGAACCCGCTAGAAGAGGGAACGGCGTCATTACCAAAACATCAACAGGGTCGCCATCTTCAGACAAAGTGTTGTTAACATAACCATAATTGGTTGGATAATGCATACAAGTAGCCATAAAGCGATCTACGTATAAAGCACCAGTGTCTTTATCTACTTCGTATTTTACCGGGTCAGCATGGGCTGGGATCTCGATAATTACATTTACTTCTTCAGGCAGATTTTTGCCAGCAGGAACTGCGCTCAAGCTCATTCTATTGTCCTTACAGTAATAGATTAAAAATTTTGCCCGTAAGTATACGGCGACAGCAGCAAAATAAAAATGGTTTAAGACTGATGTCTCAACAAACTAAGCTATTTTGCCGCTTTTTTGTCAACTATTTCGCTTTTTCAGCGTAACTCACACACATTTCCACTTCTTCACTCGACCCAATAATGCATGGAACACGCTGATGTATTTCTTCTGGCATAACTTCTAGTATGCGACCGTTGCCTGTTTCGGCTTTACCACCTGCCTGCTCCATAAGAAAAGCCATGGGGTTCGCTTCATAAAGCAAACGCAACTTGCCAGGTTTAGACGGGTCGCGGTTATCGAAAGGGTACATAAATATCCCGCCTCGACACAGTAGTCTGTGAATATCACCAACCATGGCAGCTACCCAACGCATGTTGTAATTTTTGCCACGAGGACCGTCTTTACCCGCTAGTAGGTCGGCAATATAAGCTTGCATTGAAGGTTCCCAATGACGTTGATTAGACGCATTGATTGAGAATTCAGAGGTCTGCGCTGGCACTTCAATGTTTGGATGGGTTAATAGAAAACCACCGTGGGTTTTATCTAGCGTGTATATATGCGTTCCGCGACCAGTAGTAAGCGCAAGCATAGTAGATGGCCCGTAAAGTACGTACCCTGCGGCCACCATTTGCGTGCCGGGCTGAAGAAAAGCAGATGGGTCGTTGGGCTCCATCCACTGGGGCGCGTGAGTAATGGAAAAAATTGTACCAATTAAACTGTTAATTTCAGTATTCGATGAGCCATCGAGAGGGTCGAAGCTAACTAGGTATTTCCCTTCTGGGTTACAGGGTACTACGTCGTCTTCTTCTTCAGAGGATATTGCTTTGACGTAGCCAGACTCTCTTAATGTATCTTTTAAAATATGGTTAGAGATAACGTCGAGCTTCTTTTGAGTTTCACCCTGCACATTTTCTGAAAGCGTAGAACCAAGAACGCCAGCTAGCGCTCCTTGACTCACACGGAATGAAATTTCTTTACAACCTGCCAACAGGGTTCGAATGAGCAGGATTAGCTCAAGCGGTGCACCGTCTTGTTGCAACTGAGAGTTTAAGCGTTTCATTTATTATAGGCCTTTATTTGAGTGTAGGGTTTATCGTCACAAGACGCACAGTTTTATCACTGGCTTACTGCTTGTTACTATTTATTACTTATTTTTGTCGTCTTCCATCATGGATAACGTGAGGCTGAGTCATTATCACCCGTTGTAGAAGCAACCTTATAAAGCCAATATGCGGCCTTATAGAAGGAAACTTGCAAGTTCAATGTGGAGAATGTGACATCGTTTTAATTGTAACCATGTTCACACAGAAATAGAACACAGTTGCCTTTCAACTTACAAAAACATTCACACACCATACCAAATTTCTTATCGAGACAGTCACCATACCAGTTTCTCTTTATCATGACTGTCTCAAAAACTTTGCTTGGTACAACGCGCCTGTTTCCTTTACTAAAGAAATTGAGTTATCCATCTTTATGGCGGTTCTGATAAAGTACGCTGTAATAAATAATAATGACGAGAACGCGCTATGCACGTACATATATTAGGTATCTGCGGCAGCTTTATGGGCGGTATTGCCGCTATTGCAAAGTCACTGGGCCACAAGGTGACGGGCTCAGATACCAATGTTTATCCACCTATGAGTACGCAACTAGAAGCTCTAGGAATAGAATTAACCCAAGGGTTTGATGAAAGTCAGTTTGCGCCAATCCCCGACATTGTAATTATTGGAAATGCGCTCTCCCGCGGTAACCCAGCGGTAGAGTATGTATTAAACCGTAACTTACCCTACACCAGCGGCCCCCAGTGGCTGCTTGATAATTTATTAAAAGAAAGATGGGTTATCGGTTTGTCTGGCACCCATGGCAAAACTACTACCAGCAGCATGGTTGCTTGGATTTTAGAATATACTGGGCTGAAACCTGGATACCTTATTGGTGGCGTACCGGAAAACTTCGGCGTGTCTGCGCGTATTGGCGAGGGGCCCTTCTTTGTTATCGAAGCTGATGAGTACGACAGTGCCTTTTTTGATAAGCGCTCTAAATTTGTGCATTACCGCCCAAAAACTCTGGTTATCAACAACCTTGAGTTTGACCATGCAGATATTTTTCCTAACTTGGCTGCCATACAAACACAATTCCATCACTTGGTGAGAATGGTGCCGGAAAATGGCTTAATACTGAGTCCTTCAAACATCCCCGCTATTGAAGACACCTTACAGCAAGGCTGTTGGACACCTCGTCAGTGTCTGGGTAAACAGTGGGATAGCGAACTCGTTAACAAAGATGGAAGCGTGTTTGATGTTATTCATAACGGTGTTGTAGCAGGCCAAGTTTCGTGGTCGCTTCTGGGCAAACACAATGTCGACAATGCCTTAATGGCTATTGCTGCCGCGCATCATGCAGGCGTAGCTCTAAATGATGCTATTGAAGCGCTTGCTCACTTTAAAAATGTGAAGCGCCGTATGGAAGTAAAAGGTGTGATTAATGATATTACGGTTTACGACGATTTTGCGCATCACCCCACAGCGATAGCCACAACCCTTGAGGGGCTTCGCAATAAAGTAGGTAATCAACGCATTTTGGCCGTATTAGAGCCTCGCTCTAATACTATGAAAATGGGCATTCATAAAGATACGTTGGCAAACTCATGGCAGCAAGCCGACCATGTTTTTCTATACGAACCCAAAGCAATGGGCTGGTCGCTAACCGATGCTGCTACACAAAGTGTAGTTCCCTCACAGTGTTTTAATGAGGTAGAACAGATCGTTCAATCTCTTATCACCGTAGCACAGCCAGGCGATCATATTCTGGTGATGAGTAATGGTGGCTTTGAAGGTATTCATGAGCGTCTACTTCATGCGCTTAATAAAAAATCATAACAGGGCAAAAACATGAAACATGACAAGCAAGTCACACTTGCTATTACCGGCGCTTCGGGTGCCCCATATGCATTAACACTTTTACAGTCTTTGGTAAAAGCTGATTATCAGGTTTATGTGCTGATTTCATCGGCGGCCAAAGTAGTGTTTGCCACCGAAGAAAATGTCAAAATTCCCTCACGCCCGGAAGATGCTGCAGCTTTTTTTACTGAGCACTGTGGCGGTAAACCAGACCAAATTAAAGTATTTGGCAAAGAAGAGTGGTTTTCGCCTGTTGCGTCAGGCTCTGCTGCTCCAGCTAAAATGGTGGTATGCCCCTGTTCTACGGGTACGCTTTCAGCCATATCCATAGGCGCTAGTGACAACCTTATAGAACGGGCCGCTGATGTAGTGTTAAAAGAACGTGGACAACTTATTCTAGTTCCTCGGGAAATGCCGCTATCCTCTATTCATCTAGAAAATATGTTAAAACTGTCACAAATGGGTGCCACAATAATGCCAGCAGCGCCGGGTTTTTATCACAACCCGAAAACCATTGATGACTTGGTGGATTTTGTTGTGGCGCGCATATTAGATCATTTAGGTATAGAACAATCATTGGTGGCTCGCTGGGGCTACCAATCATCAAAACATTCAGAGGAATAACTATGTTTGCATTAGCAAATAGGACTTGCGCAGTGGCATTAAGTGCACTGTTAACAATGTGTGTGGCCACGCCGGCATTTGGGTGGGGACAAACTGGCCACCGTGTAACGGGTGCTATTGCAGAGCAATATTTAAGCCCCCTTTCTCATGCTGCACTTATGGAGTTACTGCCTAATGGCTCGTTAGCCGAAGCGTCTACCCACGCCGATGAAATGCGCTCTAATCCCAGTGAGTTTTGGCAGAAAACCGCTAACCCTTGGCACTATGTCACGGTACCTGAAGGAAAAACCTATGTGGAAGTCGGTGCACCATCTCAGGGAGACGCATTTAGCGCGTTAGCCGAGTTTACAAAAACCTTGAAAAGCGACACTGCCAGCAACGATGAAAAGCGTTTAGCGCTGAGATTCATCGTTCATATAATTGGTGATTTACATCAGCCACTTCATGCTGGTAATGGTACAGATCGCGGTGGAAACGATGTGAAAGTTCGCTTCTTCTGGCAAGACTCTAATTTGCATAGAGTGTGGGATTCGCAAATGTTAGATCAGCGCGCCCTGTCTTATACCGAGTGGACCGCGTGGCTAACTGAAAAAATTACCGCTGAGGATATTCGCAATTGGGCTTCAACCGACCCCTATGTATGGATAGAAGAAAGCGCAAGCATTCGCGACACCATATATCCTAGTGACGCTAACAAAATGAGCTACGACTACCTCTATAATCATTTGCCAACAGCAAAACGCCGCTTACAAATGGCTGGAATACGTATGGCCATGTATCTTAATGAAGTGTTTGAGAGCAGCAAATAAATAGCACAAAAAAGACCCTATTTAGCACGCTTAAATAGGGTCTTTTTCTTTGTAGTCGTAATAGTCGCGGCGCTCTGCACTCATCGATTGTCTAATCGAACTAAATGAAACGAACTAAATGAATCGAGGCCACCGAACCGATAGCACTTGTGCGTGTTGACCTAATCTAAATCTAGCGGTTCTGGCGACAGAATAACCCCTGTACTATCTGCATAGAGATGATCTTCTGGCAAAAAGGTAACGCCGCCAAAATTAACCGGAATATCTACATCACCAATGCTTTCTGAGTCTGCGTTTACCGGAATAGCAGCCACCGCTAATACACCTATATCCAGCTCGGCTAGGCTATCAATCTCTCGTACACTGCCGTAACACACCACACCTTCCCAATCGTTATCGATAGCAATTTGTGCAGAAGTTGCATCAAACAGAGCCCTGCGCGTAGAGCCACCGCCATCGATGAGCAGTACTTTTCCACCACCAGGTTGAGCAAGCACGCGGTCGACTAAGCCTCTATCTTCAAAACACTTAATCGTTGTAATTTCACCGCCAAAGGAATACCGCCCACCAAAGCTCGCAAAAATAGGATCTACCACATCCACGCTGTCTGCAAACAAGTCGCATAATTCTGAAGTGTTGTATTCCATGGCCCTGCCTTAGGTTAGTTTGTTTAATTGAGTATTCGGATGAATATTCATATAGTGCTCTATCTCTCTAGCATAGCACTAATTTTAGCGTTGAAAATGCTTGTTTTAGTCGGTTTGATTAAATTCTTTTCGCTCATTATTTGCATTTCACTGTACGCAAACTGAAAGACCAGTAACAAATTGATTAAAGCTCTACCCGGAACCGCTTCTAAACCAAAATGAGCACGCATATTGCTTTACATATATCGCCTTAATGTGAGCAGCTACCCTTTAAAAGTAGTCAGGTGATACGAAAAACATCTCAAGCCTGCCAGGCTCACATTGTAAGAAATGTTTCTTCTTTCTGTCACCCATCAGTCACAGAAGCCCTTTAACGTGTTCGATAAGTAACCAATAGAGGACAGGGTCTAACCCATGAAATCCTTGACTAAATACGATACAGACTTATTTTACCGGCTATATAGACTGACGCAAAAAAGAGACTGTCGCGCTATTGTATGGCTATCTAAAACCGGCGATGGTTATTTATATCTCGTTATTGGTGCGCTGCTGTGGGCATTTGAGCCCCAACATGGTGAAATATTTCTGTACACCGCGCTAATGGCATACGCTCTAGAGCTTCCTATTTATGTATTGCTGAAAAAAACCTTTAAACGCCCTCGCCCCTGCGATTTCTTAACCAACTTTAGTGCACATATTACGCCCTCAGACAAATTCTCTCTTCCTTCTGGGCACACTGCGGCAGCATGGCTCATGGCCAGTATCGTTGCGCATTTTTATCCGTCATTTTCTGTACTGGTTTACAGTTGGGCTGCGCTTATTGGTTTATCGAGAGTACTCCTTGGTGTGCATTATCCATCAGATGTTGTTGCAGGCGCCTTGCTTGGTGTTGCGATAGCATTCTTAAGCACGACAATATTGGTATAATATGAAACTACTTTATGGTGTGCAGGGCACCGGCAATGGCCATATTGCCCGAGCGCGGATCATGGCTGCTGCATTTGCGCAGCGAAACGACATAGATGTCGATTTTGTTTTTTCGGGCAGAGCACCCGAGCGCTATTTCGATATGGAAGTTTTTGGCAACTACCAAACGCTAACGGGTTTAAGTTTTATCTATAAAGATGGCAAAGTCAGAAAGTGGGATACGGTCAAGCAAGCCAACGTCCGCCAGTTTATCGGTGATGTTAAACGCTTCAACACCAGTCAATACGATTTGCTGATCAACGACTTCGAACCTGTTACTGCATGGGCCGCAAAGCGCCAGGGCTTGCCTTCGATATCAATAAGCCACCAGGCAGCATTTGCTTATAATGTGCCCAAAAGCGGCAACTCAATGCTCGACACGGCACTAATGGCAACATTTGCACCAACAAAACACAAAATTGGCGTACATTGGTATCACTTCAACCAGCCCATCATTCCGCCTTTTGTTGTTGATAAGGCGATATCGCACAGCAAGTCTAATCATATTCTGGTTTATCTGCCTTTTGAAAACATCGATGATATTAGAGACATGCTAGAGCCACTGGCCGACCAAACCTTTGTTTGTTTTCACCCTGACATTGAACAAGCCAGTACTGAAGGGCATATACAGTGGAATCCCACATCAAAAGTTCACTTTCATAAAGCGCTGCAAAGCTGTGGAGGTGTTGTAGCCAACGGCGGGTTTGAGTTATCAAGCGAAGCGTTGCAGTTAGGTAAAAAGCTATTGATAAAGCCTCTTCATGGGCAGTTCGAACAACTATCCAATGTATTTATGCTTGATAGCCTCAAATTGTGCCAGCCACTATTTCAGCTAGACACCGACGTACTTGAAGAATGGTTATCCTCGCCTGAAAATGAACCTATAACTTTTCCAGATAACGCCAACTTGCTTATAGACTGGATAAAGCAAGGTAACTATTCAGACACCAAAACCTTGTGTGAAACCCTATGGAAACACGTCCAATACGGAGATAAAACGCGAGAACGTTTATTGTCTCTTGCAATTTAATACCGCAATGCGATGATAGCGGCATTTATCGTATTCATTGCGGGATTTTCTGTGCTTAATAAGTTGGCTGTTTTTCTGCTTACCCTTACTGCATTAAGCGGTTGTGGTTATAAAGGGGCGCTGTACATTCCAGACGCCCCAACGCAAAATTCGCCCCCGCCCTCAAGCGCCACCCAAGGCGATTCTGAGCAAGGGCCCAACACAAAAAGTACTGCACCTGCCTCTATATCTGGAGAGACTAACTAGTGGATTACTTTGCCTACAAGCAAGGTCAGCTTTTCGCTGAAGACGTTGCCGTTTCCGACATTGCAGCCGAGCACGGCACGCCAGTTTATATTTATTCACGGGCAACACTAGAGCGTCATTGGCATGCATTTAACGATGCTATAGGCGACCACCCACACCTCATTTGCTATGCCGTTAAAGCTAACTCAAACATAGGCGTATTGAGTGTATTGGCAAAACTTGGTTCCGGTTTTGATATTGTTTCTGCTGGCGAACTGGCCAGAGTTATTGAAGCCGGAGGCAGCGCCAACAAGGTTGTCTTTTCAGGCGTAGGCAAGAAGCATGACGAAATACGATATGCACTGCAGCAGGGTATAATGTGCTTTAACGTAGAGTCAGAGCCTGAATTACATCGCATAAACGAAGTGGCCGGTGAGTTAGGCGTTAAAGCTCCTATTTCACTTCGCATTAACCCTGATGTCGATGCAAAAACTCACCCTTATATTTCTACTGGGCTGAAGGCAAACAAATTTGGTATTGCGCGAGAAAATGCACTGGCCACCTACGAATTAGCGGCCTCATTGCCCAACCTTAATGTAGTGGGCATGGACTGTCACATAGGCTCTCAGCTAACTGAAATTGGTCCATTTGTTGATGCACTAGAGCGCCTACTTGTGCTCATAGACGAGCTTGCCGAGCGCAATATTATTATCGAACATCTCGATGTGGGCGGTGGTTTAGGCGTTACTTATAACGATGAAGAACCGCCTCACCCCAGAGCGTATGCTGCAGCCATGGCCGAAAAAATGGTAGGCCGCGAGTCGTTAAAACTCATTCTCGAGCCAGGTCGTGCCATTGCTGCGAATGCAGGCATATTGGTTACTGAAGTTGAGTTTATCAAACAAGGCGAAGAAAAAAGTTTCGCTATTGTAGACGCTGCGATGAACGATTTACTTCGCCCTGCGTTGTATTCAGCATGGCAAAACATTATTCCCGTACAAGAGCACAGCGACGCCGAACCCAACACATATGATGTCGTTGGCCCGGTGTGCGAAACCGGTGACTTTATCGGTAAAGATAGAACGCTTGCCATAAAACCTACCGATTTACTGGCAGTTCGCAGCGCGGGCGCCTATGGTTTTGTTATGGCCTCAAACTACAACAGTCGCTGTCGCCCAGCCGAGATTATGGCGGATGGTGAAACTGCTATTGTTGTACGCGAGCGAGAAATTCAAAAAGATCTCTGGAAAGGTGAGCACAAACTTCCGTAAACTAGAGACAAATATAAGATTAAGACGCACCGTTAATGCAGGTTCAATTTTCTAAAATGCACGGTTTGGGCAACGATTTCATGGTTATTGATAACGTTACCCAAAATGTATTTTTCTCAAAAGATAAAATAAAACAGCTGGCCGACCGGAATTTTGGCATTGGTTTCGACCAATTACTGATGGTTGAGCCACCTTATGACCCAGAGCAAGACTTTCACTATCGCATTTTTAATGCCGATGGGTCGGAAGTGGAACAGTGTGGCAACGGTGCTCGTTGTTTCGCGCGATTTGTGAAACAACACGGGCTCATCAGTCGCAATAAAATTGTGGTAAGCACAAAAGCCGGGAAAATGGTGCTGTATCTTGAGAAAGATGGCCAGGTTACCGTGAATATGGGCAAGCCTATGTTCGAACCCGCTTCTGTGCCACTTAAAGCCAACAAGCAAGAAAATACCTATATTTTGCGCTTGGGCGATAAAACCTTGTTTATTGGTGCCGCCTCTATGGGCAATCCCCACTGTGTAATGGAAGTGGACGATGTTGATACTGCGCTAGTTCACGAGATTGGCCCAGCGGTTGAGAAGCATGAGCGGTTTCCAGAAGGCGTTAATGTTGGCTTTATGCAGGTTATCAACGAATCACACATTAAGCTTCGTGTATTTGAGCGCGGCTCAGGGGAAACTCTGGCCTGTGGCAGCGGCGCGTGCGCGGCAGTTGCAATTGGTCAAATACAAGGTAAATTAGGAAAAGATGTGCGGGTAGATTTGCCTGGCGGCAGCTTGCGAATTCGCTGGCCAGGGCCAGACAGCGTGATGAAAATGACAGGGCCTGCTGAACACGTATACGACGGACAAATAACAATATGAGCGAATTACTCGGGCAATCTAACGCCACTCAAATTATTGAGCCCTTTAACGACACCTCAGCGCTCACTCCAGCGCAGGTGCGCGATTACTTGTTAGAAAACCCCGAGCTTTTCGTGCAATATCCAGAACTCCTTGAAAAGATAAAGTTTCCACACGAGCAGAAAGGCAGCGTGTCGTTAGTTGAAATTCAGGGTGAGCAACTGAGAAAAAAAGTGCGGCAGCTTAACCTCAAGCTCAACCAATTGGTGTCTATCGCCAAACAAAACGAGAAAATATACCGCGTTTACACAGACCTAAACGTTCAACTTCTGCGCTGTGAAAGCGTTGCCGAGGTTCAGTTTACTCTTGAGGATGTTTTGCAAGAGCGTTTGCAGCTATCTTCAGCGGTCATCAAAAGCTTTAAAGGCCCCCATGCGATCCCCGAATTACAACAGCGATTGTTTACCGAAAAGCGGTTTAAACAGTCTAACTTCTTTTTCGGACGTCTTTCGCAGCACGAGCGTCAATTGTTGTTTGGAGAAAGTAGCGCAGAGTCAGTGGCTCTGATGATTCTTGGTGATAACCGCGACCTTGGCATTTTAGGAATAAGCAGCAGCGACGCCAGTCATTTCACGCCTGATATGGACACGCTATTACTTCAGCAGCTACAGCAGGTACTCAACATTATCTTACCCGACATGATGGGGTACTAATTTCTGTGTCTCACGACGCATCGCAAAACTCTTCTCAAAACCTAATCAGTGACGCATGCCAACACTGGCTTGATAAATTTTTATTGCATTTGCAGGTAGAGCGCGGACTCTCTGGCCATACGGTTAAAAATTACAGCCGCCAGCTAACCGAAGTAGCCAAACTATTGAATCTGCACGAATGGTCTGGGCTAACGCCTAGCGACATAAAACGTGTGATGGCCGATGGAAAAATGTCGGGACACAGCGCGCGAAGTATTGCGCTTCGCCTCTCAGCACTGCGCACGTTTTGCCATTACCTTATTGAGCATCAGCAGCTTTTCAGCAACCCATTAGAAGGTATCCAAGCACCCAAGCAAGGCAAGCCTTTACCTAAACAACTTAGTGTGGATGAAATGCAGCAGTTGCTCGGCGCACAAACAGGCAGTGAAGATGACGAGGGCATGCAGCTGCGCGACAACGCCATGTTTGAGTTAATGTACGGCTGTGGTTTGCGGTTGAATGAGTTGACAGGGCTTGACCTTGCCGACTGCCTAAAAGACGGTACGATTAGGGTAACGGGCAAAGGCAGTAAGCAGAGAATACTCCCACTTGGTAGACACGCACAAAAAGCACTTAATGCCTGGTTGAAGGCTAGGCCAGCCTATGCATCTCCTTTTGAAAGTGCCGTGTTCGTGAGCAAACGCAAAACCCGAATATCAAATCGGCAGGTTGCAAACAGACTGGATAAAATGGCACAAACCCAATCAATTTCCCAGAAAGTCAGCCCTCACAAACTGCGCCATTCCTTTGCTACCCACGTATTAGAGTCAAGCGGCGACTTACGAGCCGTTCAAGAGTTGCTAGGGCACGCAAATTTATCTACTACACAGGTTTACACGCATCTCGACTTTCAGCATCTTGCGAATGTTTACGACGCTGCCCACCCCCGTGCACATAAAAGTAAAAACGACAAATAAACACACAATATTAAGGCTAGCCAGTTTATGCAGTTTTTTAAACCCGTTAACAAGGTGAAGGCCATGACCTTCGACCTTGACGATACGCTTTACGATAATGAACCGGTTATAAGGCAGGCTGAGGCCGCGTTAGCTGCTCACTTAGCCGAGCACCACCCTCATGCGGCCACGCTTTCACCCCGTAACTGGTATGATTTAAAATGTGCCGCAATTAGACTAGACCGTCGCTTGGCATCTGACATGGGGCAACTGCGCAAAGTTATACTTACTGCAGCGCTGTCAGGCAAAGACTCAAGTACGCTTTGCGTTGAAATAGCTAACGATGACAGTCACAACAGTCAGCTCAAGCAGGAAGTAGAAGCCTGTTTTAACTGTTTTTATGATGCGCGAAGCAATTTGACGCTAGCGCCAGATGTGCACAAAATTCTTCAACACCTAAGCACACGCATGCCGCTTGTTGGCATAACCAATGGCAATGTTGATGCAGATAAAATAGGGATTACGCCCTATTTTGACACTATCTTGCACGCAAGCCTGACACGCCCTATGAAGCCGGCAGTAGGCATGTTTAACGAGGCAGCAGCACTATTAGAACTACCGCCTAACCATATTTTACATGTGGGAGATAATCTTATAAAGGATGTGATGGGGGCTGTGAACGCAAACTTCCAAGCCGCTTGGTTCGCCTGTAATCGGCCCATGGATTTACACAATGAGCCGGTGTCGGTACTGCCTCACGTTGCGCTAAGCAGCTTATCTGACCTCGCTTATTTCTGTGAATAACAAACAGCGGCGCTAATGGGATAATGCCAGGCCAGCAGAAGATAGGTGTTAAGCGTTATCCTCTTTAGGTGTTGTCTTCTTTAGACGTTGTCCTCTTTAAGCATTGTCTTCTAGCACATTTTGCTGCATAGACTCGCAAGGGTTTTGGCAAATGGGCCGACCTACTACTTTTGCCGGTACACCTACTACGGTAACGTGGGGCGGAACGTTATTTAGCACCACACTGCCGGCGCCTACTTTAGACCCCTCGCCAATTTCAATATTACCCAGTATTTTTGCACCAGCGCCCACTAGCACACCCTGTCGAATTTTAGGGTGGCGGTCGCCAGACTCGTTACCCGTACCGCCTAGTGTCACGCTTTGAAGAAGTGACACATTGTCTTCTATCACGGCTGTTTCACCTACAACAATGCCGGTGGCGTGGTCGAACATAACGCCTTTACCAATTTGTGCAGCCGGATGGATGTCCACGCTGAAGCTTGCCGAGTTACGGCTTTGAAGGAAAAGCGCTAGCTGGTGACGATTATGCATCCACAAATAATGTGCCATTCGGTGAACCTGCACCGCGTGAAAACCTTTAAAATGGAGCAATGGCGTAAGATAGTCATCAACAGCAGCGTCGCGAGCTTTTATCGCTAAAATATCTGCCATTGCTGCCTCGCTAATGCCAGGCTCTAACAAATAAGCCTCGTCAAACACCTCACGAATAGCTAATGCAGGCATAACATCGTCGGCCATTTTGTTAGATAAAATAAAACTTAAGCACGACTCAAAGTTATGGTGGGCCAATACACTGGCGTGAACATAGCTCGATAACAAGGGTTCGTTATCAGCGACTACTTTTGCTTCTTGTTTCAAGGTTGACCAAAAATCGATGGGCATAGAAAGAGAAGTCATGGCATTTCCTGTTGGTGTATATCGCAGACGTCATAAACGATTGTCTTTGCCTAAAAGCGCAAAACGTTTGAAGAACCGAGTGTAGGACTCAGAGTTTACCTGAGATTACAGAATATCAATATAACACTAGTACCCAAGGTGAAGTTTTTTCGATCAACAAAGCTAAACAATTTCGTATTAGTTATTCCATTTAAGAACACTTAAAACTGCATTTTAAACGCGCAAAACTGGACTGTATAAATTAACAGGCAGCTGGCATAATAGCGGCGCGTTTAATTTGTATATGAAAAAAGATAACAGGTGCCACACTATGGATGTATCCAGACTGCTAGATGAGCTAAACGACAAACAGCGTGAGGCTGTAGCAGCACCACTTTCAAACGCGCTTGTTTTGGCCGGCGCCGGAAGTGGCAAAACACGGGTATTGGTGCATCGCATTGCATGGCTTATGGAAGTCGAAAATATCGCCCCCTTCTCAATTCTAGCCGTAACCTTTACGAATAAAGCCGCAAAAGAAATGCGCGGACGAATAGAGTCGTTAATGGGCAGAAGCTTGCACAACATGTGGATTGGCACCTTCCACGGCTTGGCACATCGCTTATTACGAGCCCATCACGCTGAAGCGAAATTACCTGAAAATTTTCAAATTATCGATTCAGACGACCAATACCGCCTTATCCGCCGCATACTAAAAGCCATGAACTTAGACGAAAAGCATTATCCGCCCCGTCAAATTCAGTGGTACATAAATGGCAATAAAGACGAAGGCTTGCGCCCGCAACACATTGAAACCCATGGCGATCATATTCAGAAAACCATGCGTGAAGTGTATACCGCTTATCAAGACGCCTGTGACCGCTCTGGCCTGGTAGACTTTGCTGAACTATTGCTTCGTGCACACGAACTATGGGCGAAAAATCCAGAAGTGCTGGCGCATTACCAACGTCGCTTTCGAGCTGTGTTGGTAGACGAATTCCAAGATACAAACAACATTCAATACGCCTGGCTGCGCATGCTGTGCAGCGGCGATAATAACAATATTATGATTGTTGGCGACGACGACCAATCGATTTACGGCTGGCGTGGCGCTAACGTAGACAACATTCAGCACTTCTTAAAAGACTTCGAATCACCTGCCACCATTCGCTTAGAACAGAATTATCGTTCCACCGGCAACATCTTAAAAGCAGCCAACACGGTAATCGACAACAATACTGGTCGTTTAGGTAAAGAGTTGTGGACAGAAGATAAGCAGGGCGAGCCTATCTCGGTGTATGCGGGGTTTAACGAACTAGATGAAGCCCGTTTTATCGTATCGAAAATTAAAGACTGGCTAAATCAGGGCCATGCACTTAGTGATACCGCCATTTTATATAGAAACAACGCACAATCTCGTGTTTTAGAAGAAGCGTTACTTCACGAGGGTTTGGCGTATCGTATTTACGGTGGTCTACGATTCTTCGAGCGTCAAGAAATTAGAGATGCACTTGGCTATATGCGCATGGTTAGCCACCCTCACGATGACGCGGCTTTCGAGCGCGTGGTGAATACACCAAGTCGCGGTATTGGCGAAAAAACGCTGTCGCAAATTCGCGAGACCGCACGCTCTCACAACTGTTCCATGTGGCAGGCTAGCCAGCTGCTTATTAACGAAGCCAGTTTGAAAGGTCGTGCCCTTAACGCCATTCAAAGTTTTGTGTTGCTAGTGACAGAGCTTGAGCAATCAACGGTTGATGACCCCCTTGAACAACAAGCAGATAAAGCAATACGCCAGTCTGGGCTCTACGCTATGTATCAGTCTGAACGCGGTGAAAAAGCCCAAGCGCGCCTGGAAAACTTAGAAGAACTGGTTACCGCATGTAAAACCTTTATTGTGCCCGATGAAGCTGAAGAAATGACGCCGCTAGCAGCGTTTTTAGCTCATGCATCGTTGGAAGCGGGCGATACACAAGCCGATAAAGACCAGGATGCGGTGCAAATGATGACCATACACACAGCGAAAGGCCTCGAGTTTCCGCTCGTGTTTTTAGCGGGTGTAGAAGAAGGCATGTTCCCCAGTCAAATGACCAATGATGAACCAGGCAGAATGGAAGAAGAGCGTCGTCTCTGCTATGTTGGTATGACTCGGGCTATGCAAAAGTTGTATATCACTTATGCCGAAAGTCGTAGATTATACGGTCAAGACAAATACCATACCGCGTCGCGCTTTATTCGTGAAATGCCCGATGATTGCATTGAAGAAGTTCGGCTAAAGTCGACGATATCGCGCCCCGTGCACAACAGATTTAGCCCAATGACGTCTCATGCGTCATTTGAAGAAACCGGCTTTAAGTTGGGCGAACGTGTGGTGCATCGCAAATTTGGTGAGGGTATTGTGCTGAATTATGAAGGCAGCGGTGAGCACGCGCGCGTGCAAGTCAACTTTGATGAATTTGGCAGTAAGTGGCTGGTTCTCGCCTACGCAAAACTGGATAAAGCGTAGTACTAACACGGCAAGGTAGCCTGTATCTAAGTTGGATTATATGCAGCAACATGTGCTGGTCATTGAAAATGGCGATAACAACCTTGAAATTATATCGAGGCTGGTGAGGCGTGCAGGCTTAACCCCTGTCGGTGCTACCTCGCTTATGGAAGGGCGCGCTCGTTTCGCACAAAACACACCCGAAACTTTCTTATGCGCTATTATTGCTTATTCTTTGCCAGACGCACCGAAGGGCGAAGCTATCGACTTTGCCATTAACGCATACATTCCTACTATTGCCACCACGGAAAGTTTAGACACGCTCATTCGAGACAAAGTGCTCGAGCGGGACGTTGTCGACTATATTCCCAAAGAGAACGCGCAAAATTACGATTATCTTATCCGCCTTATAGCAAGGCTTGAGAAAAACAAATCTACTGGCGTTGTGGTTGTAAGTACCAACAGGGTACAGCGGACCCGAACGCTTTCCCTGCTTGAACGCCACAACTTCGTTGTTTATGAGTGCATTACAGCAAGTGAAGCCATGAGTGCCCTTTCCGACCACAAGCATATTAGATTGGTTATTACAGATAACACGCTTCCCGATATGTCGGGCACGGTATTTGTGGCGAGTTTACGAAAAGCATTTTCAAAAGAGCAACTGGCTATAATGGGCATTGCCGGCGGCCAAGGCATGCTAATGTCGGCGCACTTTATCAAAAGCGGAGCAAATGACTTTTTGCGGATACCCTATTGCCACGAAGAGTTTTTGTGCCGGGTTATGCAAAACGTGGAATATATTGAGAGTGTTGAAGCCATTAGACGCGCTGCAAATACCGACTATTTGACGGGTTTACCAAATAGAAGACATTTCTTTTATACCGTTACTATGCAGCATCAGCAGCTTTCAGATGAGCACGCATTGGCACTTATCGACCTTGATTTCTTTAAGTCTATCAACGATACCCACGGCCACGATGCGGGTGATGCCGTGCTTAAGGCAGTTGCCGCATTGATAGAGTTCTACTTTCCAGATGAAATTATTTCTAGATTCGGCGGTGAAGAGTTTTGTATTTACCTACCAGACACGCCCTTTAGTGAGGCTTATGAGCGGCTTGACGATTTTAGAAAGGTGGTAGAAGCTGAAGCTATTGAGCTACCAAAAACCACCACTCATATTACCTGCAGTATAGGTATGAGCGGAACCACCACACAGCGAATAGACAATCTCATCAGTGATGCAGACAAACAGCTTTATGCTGCTAAAAACAGCGGTCGCAACAAAGTCATGTTCGATAAAACCGCGCATTTAGCTTTTGAATAGAGCGCAGAGCCAACCTTTTTAAATACCGAAGTTACCGTCGCTGTTCTTGCATTTTCTTCTCTTGCATAGCCTGCTCTTGCGTAGCCTGATCATGCATTTTCTTAACCTGCACTCTTGCCTCAATTCGCTGTCTGCGAAAGTGAAATATAGAGTCTGCACTGAATACCGCTAACGCTAACCACACAAATGCAAAGGTGGTGAGTCGTGCCTCTTCTAACGGCTCGCCATAAAGGTAAACCGCTAAAATAAACATTAGCGTTGGGCCAATATATTGGAAGAAACCTAGGGTGGAATACATAATTCGGCGTGCCGCGGCGGTAAAGCACAGCAAAGGCGCGGTGGTAACAATACCCGCAGCGAAAATGAGCACGTTTAAATCGATGCTATTGTTGAGTAAGTTACTGTATTCAGACCCGTAAAGTATCCAATATCCTATCGCCAATGGAGATAGCATGAGGGTCTCGATAAACAAGCCAGGTAAGGAGTCTACCGCCACCTGCTTGCGTAAAAGCCCATAAACACTAAAGCTAGAAGCTAACACCAGCGCAATCCACGGTATTTCACCGTATGAAATAACCAAAATAGCTACACCAACCACAGCCAATATCACAGCGCTTCTCTGCAGCGTTCGCAACCTTTCTTGAAGAAAAATACGCCCTAGAAAGACATTAATGAGGGGGTTGATGTAATAGCCTAAGCTGGCATCAAGAAGGTGGTCGTTGTTGATGGCCCAAATAAACAGCAGCCAGTTAGCTCCAAGTAATAGGCCAGCAAAAAACAGAATTGTCATTACCCGCTTGTTTTTTAATGCGGTTATTACTTTCGGCCACTGTTTAAGCACCGCAATAAAGCCAACAAGCAGCACCACAGACCAAATAACCCTGTGCATTAATATTTCAGCCGCAGGCAGCACCATCAACTGCTTAAAGTAAACAGGTGCTACACCCCACATACTGTAGGCGGCTATTGCACAAATAACGCCTACTTGGGCGGCGGAAGCGGGCTTAGACAATGGTGGCTCCAAAATGAAAATAGGCAAAAAAGCGCGCTATTGTTTATTACAAATGCAGAATTCACAAGCACTGTCTTGTATATCGCCACATAATGTAGCGCTATACAGCGGCCTAAATGCAGTACCTAATGCAGAATAAATGCGTTAAACATTTTTAACGCACACTATTATTATTCACTGCCGCTGACTTTAGTTCGCGCTTACTAGAGCAGAAATAGCGTACCTAAACCGAGGAAAGCAACAAAGCCTACTATGTCGGTCACCGTTGTGAGTATCACGGAGCCAGAGAGCGCAGGGTCTATCTTAAGCTTGTCGAGGATAATAGGCACAAACACACCGGCTAGCGCCGCAGCTACAATATTGAACAAGATAGCAAAGCAAATAACCACGCCAAGCATAATATCGGTAAACCAAAAATAGGCGACTATACCAATAACCAAGGCCCAAATTACGCCATTCACGCCCCCTACTTTGAGCTCTTTTATCATTAAGGCTTTTATATTCGCGGGGGTAACTTGCCCAAGGGCCAAGCCCCTAACAATGAGCGTTAACGTTTGGCTACCGGCTATACCGCCCATGCTGGCTACCACTGGCATTAACACAGCTAATGCCACTACCTGCTGTAGCGTGCCTTCAAACAAACCGATAAACCACGATGCCATAAACGCCGTTAACAGGTTTATACCAAGCCAAAGCGCTCTGTTTTTGGCACTCTTTGCAACAGGGGAGAACAAATCTTCGTCTTCATCCATACCCGCTGATGCCATAACTTGGCGCTCATAAAACTCGTTAACAAGCTCGCTTGCCGAGGTAATATCCAGCCTGCCAAGAAGCGTGTTGTTTTCATCTACCACGGGCAGTGAGGCTAGCCCAGAGCGCTGAACGGTTATCGATGCATTCATAGCATCATCTTCACCTTTAAACGTGGTGATGTTTTCTTCCGCAAGTGCAAGCAGCGATTTGTCTTCTTCAGCCGAAAACAGCTTATTTATTTTAACAAGCGCTGTAAATTGCCCCGTTCGATTCACTAAATAGATACTGTCGCAATGCTGAGGAACGTCTTTTTTCAACAAGCGTAGCGCCTCTCTCACCTTCGCGTTAGAAGGAAGCACAAGCTGTTCGTGATTAACCCAGTGCCCTATTTGGTTATCTGGAAAAAGGGACGCCTCTCTAAAGTATTTACGTTCTTTTGAATCAAGAGATTCGTAGGCCAAATCCACAAGGCGCTTGGGAAGTGAATCTAAAAGCTCGAGTAAATCATCGGCATAAATATCAGCAAAAATGGAGGCCCACTCATTGTGAGGCGTATTATCAATGAGGATTTCACGAGGATCGCTACGCATCTCTACCAGTACGTTAAGCTTTTGCTCTCGTGGTATCCCTTCCCAAACCACTAAACGAGGCTCTACGGGCAGCGATTCAAGCAAGGTGGCGATATAAACATCGTCTTGACCGTTAAGCGCTGCTAATAGCGATGCAGGATCTTCGGCCATACCTTCAGCGACAATCTCTTCGATTAAATCTGGTAGTTGATCAGCCACACTCATACTCCTGTGAACACGCACTTATTAAATTGCTACCATCTAGAATATCATGTTGATACAAATGAAAATACTGACAGGTTATTTTCAATACGTGACAACAAAACGGTTTATCCACTTATTTTTCAGTAGCCAAAAATTTTCGCGCTGAATTTTAGTCTAGTTTTTGCAATTGCCCCGTGAAGCCAAGCCAAAAAAAGCGTAAGATCCCAGGCTATGACAACTGCATTAGCTACTAGCGACTTACCAGCCCATTCACATAACGCCGTGTCTCCAGAAAGCGTCCTAAAAGATGTCTTTGGTTACGGCGAGTTTCGCGATGGTCAAGGAGAAGTCATTCACCATGTGTGCCAAGGGGGGGACGCGCTGGTGTTGTTACCCACCGGCGGCGGCAAGTCGTTGTGTTACCAAATTCCTGCCTTAGTTCGTGAAGGCACAACCATTGTTGTATCGCCACTGATATCGTTAATGCAGGATCAGGTAGAACAGCTCAAAGCCCTTGGTGTTAAAGCCGACTACCTCAACTCCACGTTAGATGCCGAGACACAGGCAAACATTAACGATTCGCTGATTACCGGAAAACTCGACCTCCTGTACGTTTCTCCGGAAAGGCTAATGCAATACGCTTTTCAGCAATTGCTTGGTCGCGCCTCCATAGCACTGTTTGCTATTGATGAAGCACACTGCGTTTCCCACTGGGGGCACGACTTCCGACAAGACTATAGGGCGCTAGGTAAAATAAAGTCTCGCTTTTCACATATCCCTGTTATTGGCCTTACTGCGACTGCAGATACGGCCACTCAAGCCGATATTTTAACGCAGCTCAACTTAAACGCGCCTTTAGTTTACAAAGGCAGCTTTGATCGGCCAAATATTCGCTACCGCGTTATGTCCAAATACAAAGCCTTCGACCAAGTTGTAAGTTATGTAAAGCAACAGGAAGGTAGCGGAATTATTTACTGCAATAGCCGCGCAAAAGTTGACGACCTACACGCCAAATTATTCAGACTGGGCTTTCGCTGCGCCGCCTACCATGCAGGAATGGACAGTGATGAGCGCGAGTTGGTACAGCGTCAGTTTCTCAATGACAAAATAGATATCTGTCTCTTATACACATCTGACGCTGCCGACGATATGCAGTGTGT
>OJFL01000442.1_pt1 | contig 21776 bp, 31 predicted proteins | sample 1594131 | NCBI WGS metagenome assembly OJFL01 (sample SAMN05416782, study PRJEB24817) | seawater metagenome | isolation source: Sea water | place: Canada:Atlantic | collected 2013-07 | reverse complement strand
GAGATTTCTGCCTGTCTCGTGGGCTCGGAGATGTGTATAAGAGACAGCACCAATAGCACTTCCGTTTCTAAAGTTAGCTTCAGCTCTAGTTAAATATGCTTCAGTAACTCTTAATACAGGCGCATTATCTGAGTTTGTATTACCATCTGGAAATTTACTTGTAAATAATCTGTCTTCACCTGAAGCAGACGTACCTGTTTGAGTTAGTGTGAACCTTAAATCACCAGCTTCTTCTTGGTAAGCTTCAATTAAATTATCAGTAAAAGGAGCGTCACCACGACCAGCTGGAGCAGGATTTGTTAAGCCTGAAAAACCTTGGCCACTATCTTGACCATCTGCAGGTGTGTTAACTAATGTGAAAAAGAACTCAGTTGATTGTGTGTTGTAGAATGTATAGTTTGTAGCTAATACAAACTCATCATTGCTAATAGCATCATTTGCTAAAGTTGCTGCTTCGCCAAAACGCTCTTGGTATAAATAAAGACGCGCTAATAACAATTGCGCAGCACCAATAGTAGCTCTTGAGTTATCTGCATTTGTTAATGAAGGTATAGCTTCTGTTAAATCCTGCTCAATTTGTGCGTGTATTTCATTAACTGTATTTCTTGGAGGATTTGCTTCTCCAGAAATTGAGAATGGTTCAGTAACTAAAGGAACAGCTAATGTAGTTCCGCCACCAACTTGTAATGGCTGGCCAAATAAATTAACTAATTTAAAGTATACTAATGCACGCATAAATTTAGCTTCAGCAATCACTTGAGCACGCTCTTCTTCTGTGAAGTTTTCATCTTCGATTGTAGGAACGAATGCAATTACGTTGTTTGCTGCACCAATAACTTCATAGTTGTCATCATAAATGGCAAATATTGAAGTGTTGTCTGCTTGTGTTTCGTATGTTCTTATGTCGTTAAATGTTGGGAATGAACCTACAAAATCAACATTATCTGCTTGCCACTCTGTAGCTAATGTAGATGTACCATTAAGAACATCGTCTTGTTGTGCAAAACTGTATACACCAACTAATGCTCCTTGAGCACCTGCTTCACTTGAAAATACTTGTTCTGTAGACTGGTCATCTTCAGGAAGTACATTCAATTCATCTTCGCAGCTTGTAAATGCTAAAGCTGTGATTAGAATAAATAAATATTTATATGTTTTCATGTCTTTTCTTTTTTCAATTAAAATGTTAGTGTTGCTCCGAATAAGAATGACTTAGACTGAGGTGGTGTAAAAAATGTTTCACCTTGTCCTAAAGCAGAGCTTGTGTCTGTAACTTCTGGATCTATACCTTCTAAGTTGTCTGCTTTTATAGTAAATAGGTTAGTAGCTGTTGCATAAAGTCTCACGCTTTTTACTAAACCAATTTTTTCCATAAATGTTTCTGGGATAGAATATCCTAGAGTTACATTTTTCATTCTAAAGTAAGAACCATCTCTTAACTGTAATGTAGATCTCTGATCGAATGTTGAGAATGTTGGGCTGTCAAAAGCAGGTACATATGCGTTGTCTCCTGGTTGTTGCCAAACGTCTAATAACGCTCTTCTGTTGTTGAAACTTCCTGAAGCTGCATTATCAGTAAATCTTAATCCGTCAATGTAAATATCATTACCAACACTAAAGTTTGCTAATAAGTTAAGATCGAAGTTTTTGTATCTAAAGGTATTTGTAATACCACCAACAAAATCTGGGTTTGCATCTCCCACAACAACTCTATCACTTGCAGTTGGTGTAGTTGTAACGTTCCCATCTCTATCTAACCATTCAGCATCTCCAGTTTGTGGGTTAACACCAACATATCTTATTAAATAAAATGTGTTTACAGACTCACCTACAATTGCTCTTTGAGATGCAGATCCTGCAACAAATTCTCTGCCTTGGTCATCTACTGCAGCACCTGGTAATGAATTAACTTTATTTTCATTAATACCAACATTTATACTAGTTGTCCATGTAAAGTTGTCATTTCTAACGTTATCAGTTGTTAAGCTGATATCAAATCCAGTGTTTTCAATCTCACCAATGTTTTCTGGTCTTGAATTTTGTCCTGGGAAAGCAGCAACTGATAATGGCACGTTTAATATAAGGTCTGATGTTACTTTGTTGTAGTAATCAACAGTTAAAGATATTCTATTGTTAAACAAAGATGTTGCAAAACCTAAGTCGTAAGATTTAGACTCTTCCCATCTTAAATCTGGGTTTCCAGGTGAATCTGGTGCTAAACCAGCAGAACCATTATATTGACCAATTACACCACCTTGGTATAATGCTAAAGAGCTAAAGTTACCAATTCTGTCATTACCTGTTGTACCATAACTTGCTCTAAGCTTTAGGTTGTTTAACCAATCAACATCTTCTAAAAATGCTTCTTCAGAGATGTTCCATCCACCGGCTACTGCGTAGAATGTACCAAACTGCTCATTAGCTCCAAATCGAGAAGATCCATCTCTTCTTAAAGATCCTTCTACTACATATTTGTTGTCGTAAGCATAGTTTACTCTTCCAAAATAACCTACTAATCTGTTTTCTGTTGCACCAGATGTAGTTGTTGTTTTTTCTGCAGCAGAAACTACGTTTATACTTGCATCACTAACAAAGCCTGTACCGGCTACTGTTGAAGTTCTAATTTTGTTTTCTTCATAAGATATACCAACTACAGCTCCTACTGAGTGAACGTCATTAAACGTTTTGTCAAAGTTTAAAGAGTTAGTTAATAGTACTCTATTGTCTTGAGCGTAGCTATTTGAAGCGAATCCACCTGGTGTGTTAATCTCAAAAGAACGTTGTTGTTCTTCAATTAAAACTCTATCTACACCAAATTTTGAAGTAAAACTTAAGTAATCTGTAATTCCGGCAGTTGCGAAAAAGTTACCTGTTAATCTTGATTGATCAGATTTGTTGATGTCTAAAGATTCAATTGCTATTGTGTTTGCAATAAAACCAGTGTTTACAAACTGTCCATTTTCATCTCTTGGTTCAACCCAAGGTCTTATTAAATAAGCAGATGTAAGTGGAGCAAACGTACTGTTCTCTGCACCTACTCTGTCAAATTCGTTTAAACTTACACCAATGTTTGCACCTACATCCAACCAATCATTAGCTTCGTGGTTAATGTTTATACGACCAGCAGTTCTTTTAAGTCCGTTTCCAATAATAAATCCTTCTTCATTTTTAAAGTTTGTACTAATAAAGAATGAAGTTTTTTCACTACCACCACTTACAGAGGCATCTATATTTTTAGAGATTCCAGTTCTTGTAACACCATCTACCCAATCAAAATCACCTTGAGGTAAGTCGTCTGGAGAAGTCACTCCTGAGAAGTAACCTGCATCAACTGCATATTGTCTAAACTCGTCTGCAGTCATCATATCAAATGTGTCTGTAGATTCGCTGAAAGCAGTATTCATATTTAATGTTACTCTAGTATCTTGCCCTTTCTTACCAGTCTTAGTTGTAATTAATACAACACCATTAGATCCTCTTGATCCGTATACAGCAGTTGCCGAAGCATCTTTTAATACTGAGATAGATGCAATATCATTAGGGTTTATGTTTGCTAAAGGGTTAAGTCCTTGGTTCGCACCTTGGTTTGATGTAAGGTCTGTGTCATTTAATGGTACACCATCTACAACAAATAAAGGTCTAGCTCCAGATGAAACTGATGCAACACCACGAATTTTAATTGTTGGAGCAGCTCCAAGAACACCAGAAGATTGTACTACTTGTACACCAGCTGCCTGACCTTGAATTAATTCTTGAGGAGAATTTGCGGGAATGTCTCTTAAAGCCTCTTCGTCTACCACAGAAACACTTTGTATAAGCTTACGCTTATTTTGTTGTCCAAATGCTACAACTACTACTTCGTCTAGCTCTGCTGTGCTTTCTGCAAGGGTAACGTTAATGTTGGTTTTGCTTCCTACAATCTGTTCTTGTGTTTTAAAACCAATAAAAGAGTACACTAAAGTACTTGATTCGCTTGCGTTGATAGAATAATTTCCATCGAAATCTGTTTGGGTTCCATTAGAGGTCCCTTTTACAATAATTGTAACACCTGGTAGTGGTAAGCCAGAATTATCTGTAACCACACCTGTTACGGTTTTGTCCTGTGCAAAAGAAAATTGCACGACAAACGCTAGGATTAGCGTTAAAATTCCACTAAACTTTGTTTTCATCTTATAATTTATTTGAATTAGCCGGCACGAAACTCAGCAATAAACCTAATAATTGCAATGTTTATGAACACTATTATTCGCTTTTAACATATTTTAACATTTGTTGGTTAAAATTTTGTAAAAAAGCTTAGGTGTACTTTCGTGTTGTCGAATTTAAATGACTGATCGCTTGTTTTTCCATTGGCAAAAACAACTTTTAATAAACCCGAATTGGTATAAAGCCCTAAACCAAAACCAATACTCACGAGTTGCTGCTTTATGCCTAACACATCATTTTCATAATATGCATAATCTAATACAGAGTGCGTATAAAGATTTGGAGATAAGATATAGCGAAATTCAGACTGAAATGAATTTAAAAGAGATGCATCTATACTATTTTCTTCAAATCCTCTAATTGATTTAATGCCTCCAAACCTAAACAGTTCATTTGTTATGTAGTTTTCTGTTAATAGTATTGAAGCGTAGTTTTTTGCAAACAAATAACTTCTGTCACTAAGTTGATAATTGTATTGAGAATTAATAGAACCTCTAATTTGGGTATCCTCTAGCAATTCGGTAGTTCTTTTCCCTACTAAACTGTTTAGGCTAACGTGAAATGTAGTCGGGAATAACTTGTTGGATGAAAGTTGTTCTGTTTTACCTCCAAAATCTACGTAGTTAGAAGTGTAGTCTACAATGATGGTGCCTGCAATTGGTTCCTCTTCAAGGTTGCTGGATGTTGTTCCTTTGTAGCCTAAATAAATATTAGAGTTATTGGTGATTTGATAATTTAGTCGCGCATTTTGGTCAACAGTAACAAACGTAGAATCTCTCTTAAATATTTCAAGGTCTAGCAATAAACCCACTGGTGTCTTGAATAAATATGGAAGGTTAATGCCAGATTTAAATTGAACTTGTTCTCTTCCGTCAGACTTATAGGTTAGATTAAGAGATTCTCCAAAATCTAAATTATTAGTAAGATTTAAATCTAGGTACCCATTAAATTCAAGATTACCAGTTTCTGCATTATTTGAAAAGCCTAAAAACCCATCAAATGAATTAGATTTTTTCTTCTCTATGTATAAATAGACACTTGTGGAATCTTTAGTGAATAGAATTTCAGGATCTTTTTTAGTGATCGCAAAACTTAAATTGTCTAACTGTTTAGATTTTCGCTTTAATGTTTCTCTATTAAAAGGTTGTTTAATTTTTAGCCTTGCGCCATACCTTATAAATGAATTAGGAAATTTTTCATAACCATTTATAATTATCTTATCAATAGTTCTTTGTTTAGTACTTTCTAGACTTAAGTCTGCATGAAGTGATGTTTTGTTAATTTTTATGTTTTTTAAGCTTAGTGAGCTAAATGGAGATTCGGAGTTTGCTTGTAAATTGTTTAGGTAGTTTAGTATGCTTTGTGTTTTGCTTATAGGTATTTTTATTCTTGACTCATTAGCATTTGGGTCTACAGATTTTAGTTGTTTCAGGGTAAATGTGGATTGTGGAATATCAATAAATATTGAATCTACCTGTTTTCCTAAATTTAAAGTGCTTTCAAAAATACTGTCGTTAACCTTTTGTATAGGGGTTGCCTTCAGATTTATAAATCCTTTATTTTGAAGATTGTTGAAAATAGAGTCAAATGATGAAGAAAGGCTTGAAAAGTTTTTGAATCTTTTTAGTGCTAATGAGTTGTCTAAATGTTTCAAATTTAAAGTATCCTCAACTTTAATTTGAAGTTTTAGATCTTGTGAAAAAACATTACTAAAATTTAGTAGGTATATATTAAGGACAATAAAAGCTATTCTCTTCAATGCTGATTTATTTTCTGAATATAAATAACGTTATTATAAGGTAATTTATGCGAGTTGTGAAAGCTTTTTAAAACTGCTGAAGAAAATTAATGTCTTATCGTTTGATTTACTGAAAAATAGTACTACATTTGCCAACCCTAAAAATAGGGATATTTTATTTTTAATAATTAGTGTATAGAATAATATGCCAACAATTTCACAATTAGTACGAAAAGGAAGAGCCAAAATTACCAAGAAGAGTAAATCGGCTGCTTTAGATTCGTGTCCTCAGAGACGTGGAGTATGTACGCGTGTTTACACAACTACACCAAAGAAACCAAACTCTGCAATGCGTAAAGTAGCGCGTGTACGTTTGACGAATGGTAAGGAAGTAAACGCATACATCCCAGGTGAGGGTCACAATCTTCAAGAGCACTCGATAGTATTGGTAAGAGGTGGAAGGGTAAAAGATTTGCCAGGAGTTAGATATCACATTGTTCGTGGAGCCTTAGATACCGCAGGTGTCGCAGGAAGAACGCAACGTCGATCTAAGTATGGTGCAAAACGCCCAAAGAAGTAAAACAAAAAACTTTTTTTAAAGAGAAGACATGAGAAAAAGACAGGCAAAAAAGAGACCTCTTTTACCAGATCCAAAATTTAATGATCAGTTAGTGACGCGTTTCGTTAACATGATGATGTGGGATGGTAAGAAATCTGTAGCGTTTAAGATTTTCTACGACGCAATGGAAGTGGTTGATCAAAAAAAGCAGGACGATGAAAAATCTGCTTTAGAAGTATGGAAGGAAGCGTTATCAAACGTGATGCCTCACGTAGAGGTGAGAAGTCGTCGTGTTGGTGGTGCTACATTTCAGATACCAATGCAAATACGTCCAGACCGTAAGGTATCAACTGCTATGAAGTGGTTAATATCTTTCGCTCGTAAGCGTAATGAAAAATCTATGGCCAACAAGCTTGCTGCAGAAATTCTTGCGGCTGCAAAAGAAGAGGGTGCTGCCGTTAAAAAGCGTACAGACACTCACAAAATGGCGGAAGCAAACAAAGCATTCTCTCACTTTAGATTCTAAAAAACCAAAATGGCACAAAGAGATTTAAAATATACAAGAAATATAGGAATTGCTGCTCACATTGATGCTGGTAAAACAACAACAACAGAGCGTGTTCTTTTTTATACAGGTGTAAGTCATAAAATTGGAGAAGTACATGATGGTGCTGCTACAATGGACTGGATGGAGCAAGAGCAGGAGCGTGGTATTACTATTACTTCTGCTGCAACTACATGTACTTGGAATTTCCCAAGACATCAAGGTCAAGACCTTCCAGATACAAAGCCTTATCACTTTAATATTATTGATACTCCAGGTCACGTAGACTTTACAGTAGAGGTAAACCGTTCATTAAGAGTTCTTGATGGATTGGTATTCCTTTTTTCTGCAGTTGATGGTGTTGAGCCTCAATCTGAGACTAACTGGAGATTAGCAGATAACTACAAAGTACCACGTATTGGGTTTGTTAACAAAATGGATCGTCAGGGATCTAACTTCTTGGCAGTTTGCCAACAAGTTCGTGATATGTTAAAGTCTAATGCTGTGCCAATTGTATTGCCAATTGGTGAGGAAATGGACTTTAAAGGTATTGTAGATTTGGTGTCTAACAAAGCAATTGTTTGGCATGATGAAACTCAAGGAGCAACTTTCGATGAGATTGAGATTCCTGAGGACATGAAAGAAGAAGTAAAAAAATACAGAGCTGAGCTTATTGAAGCTGTTGCTGAATATGATGAGGAGTTAATGGAGAAATTCTTCGAAGACGAAGACTCTATTACGGAAGAAGAAGTTCACGCAGCATTACGTGAAGCGGTTATGGATATGGCTATCATACCTATGATTTGTGGTTCTGCATTTAAAAATAAAGGTGTACAGTTCTTGTTAGATGGTGTATGTCGATACTTACCTTCTCCTGTAGATAAAGAAGGTATTGTGGGTACAAACCCAGATACAGAAAAAGAAGAACTTCGTAAGCCAGACGTTAAGGCACCATTTGCTGCTTTAGCATTTAAAATTGCTACAGATCCTTTCGTAGGGCGTTTAGCATTCTTCCGTTCTTATTCAGGACGTTTAGATGCTGGTTCTTATGTATTGAATAACCGTTCAGGTAAGAAAGAGCGTATTTCAAGAATTTACCAAATGCACTCTAACAAACAAAATGCTATCGATTTCATCGAAGCTGGTGATATTGGAGCTGCTGTAGGATTTAAGGATATTAAAACAGGAGATACGTTATCTGCAGAAGATGCTCCTATCGTTTTAGAGTCTATGGACTTTCCAGATCCTGTAATTGGTATAGCTGTAGAGCCTAAGACAAAAGCAGATGTTGATAAATTAGGTATGGCTTTAGCTAAATTAGCTGAAGAAGATCCTACTTTCCAAGTAAGAACAGATGAGGCTTCAGGTCAAACTGTAATTTCTGGAATGGGAGAGTTACACTTAGACATTATTGTAGATCGTCTTAGAAGAGAATTTAAAGTAGAGGTAAGTCAAGGTCAACCTCAAGTAGAATACAAGGAAGCTGTAACAAGAGCTAATGATCACAGAGAGGTTTACAAGAAACAATCTGGTGGTCGTGGTAAATTCGCAGACATTGTATTTGAGATGGGACCTGTAGATTCAGAATTTGAAGGAGAAGGATTACAATTTGTTGATCAAATTAAAGGTGGTCGTATTCCTAAAGAATTTATCCCTTCTGTACAGAAAGGATTTACTGAGGCTATGAAGTCTGGGCCGCTTGCAGGTTTCCAAATGGATACTTTAAAAGTAACTCTTAAGGATGGATCTTTCCACCCTGTGGATTCTGATCAGCTTTCATTTGAGTTGGCTGCAAAAATGGGTTATAAAGCTGCATCTAAAGGTGCAGGTTCTGTTATCCTTGAGCCAATTATGAAGCTTGAAGTTATTACTCCAGAAGAAAATATGGGTGATATCGTAGGTGACCTTAACCGTCGTCGTGGTCAAGTAAGTGATATGTCTGATAGAGCAGGAGCTAAAGTTGTAAAAGCAACAGTGCCATTATCTGAAATGTTTGGTTATGTAACTACATTAAGAACATTATCATCTGGTCGTGCAACATCAACTATGGAATTTTCTCACTACGATCAAACACCTTCTAATATATCAGAAGAGGTTATCGCAGCAACTAAAGGAACAGCAAACGACTAATATCAAGGAAAATGAGTCAGAAAATCAGAATAAAATTAAAGTCTTACGATCACAACTTGGTAGATAAATCAGCTGAGAAGATTGTAAAAACGGTAAAAAGTACTGGAGCTGTAGTAACAGGGCCAATTCCTTTACCTACACATAAAAAAATATTTACAGTATTGCGTTCTCCGCACGTAAATAAAAAGTCTAGAGAGCAATTTCAACTAAGCTCTTATAAAAGACTGTTAGATATTTATAGCTCTTCATCTAAAACTATTGATGCTCTTATGAAATTAGAGCTTCCTAGTGGAGTTGAAGTAGAGATAAAAGTTTAACTTTTTTATGCCAAAAGAGTTTGAGTAACTCTTTAACATGTCCCACGCTCGTTAGCAAGGGAAAAACGGAATCAAAAAATAATCAACAGGGTTGAAATTTTTTGACCCTGTTGTTTTATGAGAAGGAAAGTCCTTCAAATTAATAAGTAATAGTAATTTATAATTAATAAATATGTCTGGGTTAATAGGAAAGAAAATCGGCATGACCAGCATTTTTGACGAGAACGGGAAGAATATTCCTTGTACAGTCATTCAAGCTGGACCTTGTGTCGTTACCCAAGTCAGAACCTCTGAGGTTGACGGGTACAAAGCTCTTCAACTTGGTTTCGATGACAAGGCAGATAAACGTGCATCTAATGCGGCTGTAGGCCACTTTAAGAAAGCAGGAACATCGCCTAAGTACAAAGTCGCGGAATTCAAGAAATTTGAAGATGATTTCAATTTAGGTGACAGTGTAACTGTCGAAATGTTTAAAGAAGGCGAGTTCGTTGATGTTTCTGGTACCTCTAAAGGTAAAGGATTTCAAGGTGTTGTAAAACGTCACGGTTTTGCTGGTGTTGGTCAAGCAACACACGGTCAGCATAACCGTTTAAGAGCTCCTGGTTCTATTGGTGCAGCTTCTTACCCTGCAAGAGTTTTCAAGGGTATGAAAATGGCTGGCCAAATGGGTAACGAGAAAGTTAAAGTTCAAAATTTAAGAGTGCTTAAAGTTGTTGCAGACAAAAACCTTATAGTAGTAAAAGGTGCTGTTCCTGGACACAAGAACTCTTATGTAACGATTCAGAAGTAATGGAGATAGCAGTTTTAGATATCAAAGGAAAAGAAATAGGTAGAAAGGTTACTCTTTCTGACGCTGTTTTCGGTATTGAGCCAAATGAACACGCTGTTTACCTAGATGTTAAGCAACACTTAGCAAATAAGCGTCAAGGAACGCATAAAGCTAAAGAACGTGCAGAGATCGCTGGTAGTACACGTAAGATTAAAAAACAAAAAGGTACTGGTACAGCTCGTGCAGGTAGTATAAAATCTCCTGTATTTAGAGGTGGTGGTCGTATTTTTGGCCCTAGACCTAGAAACTACGGTTTCAAATTAAATAAGAAACAGAAGCAATTAGCGCGTAGATCTGCGTTATCACAAAAAGCTCAAGACAATGCAATAGTTATTGTTGAGAACTTTTCATTTGACGCTCCAAAGACTAAAAACTATATTGATTTCTTAACTAATTTAGGGATAGAAAACAATAAATCGCTGATAGTCTTGGGAGATACAAATAAAAACGTATATTTGTCTTCGCGAAATTTTAAAGGCTCTAATGTCGTAACTGTTTCAGAATTAAACACTTACAAAATAATGAATTCTCAAAGTTTAGTGCTTTTAGAAGGTTCATTAGAAGAAATAGAGTCAAACTTAAGTTAAACAATCGTCATGAGCATCTTGATAAAACCAATTATTACAGAAAAGGCGACCCGTTTAAGTGAGCTAGAAAATAGCTTTACTTTTGAGGTTGCTAAGACGGCAAACAGAATCCAAATAAAGGAAGCTGTTGAAAGTACTTATGGCGTTAATGTAGACCAAGTAAGAACTTTAAATGTACGTCCAGACCGCAGAACGCGATATACCAAAACTGGTATCGTGACTGGTAAAACTTCAGCTTATAAAAAAGCAGTTGTTAAGGTTGCAGACGGAGATACAATAGATTTATATAGCAATCTTTAAGACTAAAAAATGTCAGTAAGAAAATTAAAACCAATAACACCAGGACAGCGTTTTAGAGTTGTTAACGGAAATGATGCCGTAACAACTGATAAGCCGGAAAAAAGCCTTTTGGCTCCGAGAAAAAGATCTGGTGGTAGAAACAATTCTGGTCGTATGACCATGCGTTACCGTGGTGGTGGTGCAAAAAGACGTTACCGTATCATTGATTTTAAACGTAATAAGTTTGATCAAGCTGGTACAGTAGAATCAATTCAGTATGACCCTAACAGAACAGCATTTATTGCTTTGTTGAGTTATGCAGATGGAGAGAAAAGATATATCATTGCGCAAAACGGATTAGAAGTTGGGCAAGAGGTGATTTCAAGTCAAGATTTCTTGGCTCCTGAAATTGGAAACTCTATGCCATTATCTTCAATTCCTTTAGGTACTGTAATTTCTTGTATAGAATTACATCCTGGACAAGGAGCTGTTATGGCTCGTAGTGCTGGTACTTTTGCTCAGTTAATGGCAAGAGATGGTAAGTATGCAACTGTAAAGTTACCGTCTGGAGAAGTTAGAATGATTTTGTCTGTTTGTAAAGCTACAATAGGAGCGGTATCTAACTCTGATCATCAGTTAATCGTCTCTGGTAAAGCAGGACGTTCAAGATGGTTAGGTAGAAGACCAAGAACTCGTCCAGTAGTGATGAACCCGGTTGATCACCCAATGGGTGGTGGTGAAGGTAAATCTTCTGGAGGACACCCAAGATCACGTAATGGTATACCTGCAAAAGGCTATAAGACACGTTACAAGAAGAAAGCGAGTAACAAATTTATCGTTGAACGCAGAAAAACTAGAAAGAAAAAATAAGATATGGCACGTTCATTAAAAAAAGGACCTTACGTTCACTATAAATTAGAGAGAAAGGTAGCTCAAAATGTGGATAGCGGTAAAAAGACAGTTATTAAAACTTGGTCTAGAGCCTCTATGATAACTCCAGATTTTGTAGGACAAACTATAGGAGTACATAATGGGAAACAATTTATTCCTGTTTATGTTACTGAGAATATGGTAGGTCATAAGCTTGGAGAATTTTCACCAACACGTTCTTTTAGAGGACACGTAGGTGCGAAAAATAAAGGAAAAAAATAATAGGCTATGGGAGTTCGTAAAAGAGAAAGAGCAGAGCAAATGAAAGAGGCTAAGAAAACCTTAGCTATTGCAAAGTTGAATAACTGCCCTACATCACCGCGTAAAATGAGAATCGTTGCAGATTTAGTTAGAGGTAAAGATGTAGAACAAGCGCTATATATTTTGAAGTTTAACAGTAAGGAAGCTTCAAGAAGATTAGAGAAATTATTACTTTCAGCCATTTCAAATTGGCAAGCAAAGAATGAGGATGCTAGTGTAGAAGATGCTGAGTTATTTGTACAAGAGATTAGAGTGGATGGTGGTAGTATGTTAAAGAGACTACGTCCAGCGCCACAAGGTCGTGCACACAGAATAAGAAAACGCTCAAACCATGTAACAATGGTTGTAGGAGCTAAAAATAATACACAAAGCTAAGTTAGATATGGGACAGAAAACAAATCCAATCGGAAATAGACTTGGTATCATTAGAGGTTGGGAATCCAACTGGTACGGAGGAAATGACTACGGTGACAAGCTTGCTGAGGACGATAAGATTAGAAAGTACATCCATGCACGTCTTTCTAAAGCTAGTGTATCAAGAGTAATTATTGAGCGTACGCTTAAACTTGTAACCGTTACTATCACTACTGCTAGACCTGGTATTATTATCGGTAAAGGTGGTCAAGAGGTAGACAAGTTAAAAGAAGAGCTTAAGAAATTAACTGGTAAAGAAGTACAGATTAATATCTTTGAGATTAAAAGACCAGAGTTAGATGCTCATCTTGTAGGAGCTAGTGTAGCTAGACAAGTTGAAAACAGAATCTCTTACCGTCGTGCAATCAAAATGGCTATTGCGGCTGCAATGCGTATGAATGCAGAAGGTATTAAGATCCAGATTGCAGGACGTCTTAACGGTGCTGAAATGGCACGTGTAGAGTCTTACAAAGAAGGACGTATTCCTTTATCTACTTTTAGAGCCGATATTGATTATGCTTTAGTTGAAGCTCAAACTACTTATGGTAAGTTGGGTATTAAAGTATGGATCATGAAAGGTGAAGTTTACGGAAAGAGAGAGCTTTCTCCATTAGTAGGCCTTGAAAAACAAGGTGGTAAATCTGGTGGTCAAAGAGGAAAATCTCGTCGTAGAAAATAATTATTTTAAAGTAAAGAGCAATGTTACAGCCTAAAAGAACAAAATACCGCAAGCAGCAAAAAGGTCGTATGAAGGGCTTAGCCCAAAGAGGACACAGATTGTCAAGTGGTACATTTGGATTAAAGTCTTTAGACTCAAGCTTCATCACAGCTAGACAGATTGAGGCGGCACGTATTGCAGCTACTCGTTATATGAAAAGAGAAGGTTCTATCTGGATTATGATATTCCCAGATAAACCAATTACTAAAAAACCTCTTGAAGTACGTATGGGTAAAGGTAAAGGTGCAGTTGAATATTGGGCAGCAGTAGTAAAACCTGGTAGAATCATGTTTGAACTTGGTGGTGTTAATATGGAAACAGCTAAAGAGGCATTACGCCTAGCAGCACAGAAACTTCCAGTAAGAACAAAGTTTATTGTCTCTAGAGATTACGATTATAAAGACTAAGTTATGAGCGTTATGAAACAACCACAAGTAAGAGAAGCTTCAACTGAAGAGCTACAAGAAGAACTTGTAAAGTCTAAGAAAGCATATTCAGATTTAAGAATGGCACATAGCCTTTCTCCTCTGGAAAACCCTATGCAGTTAAGAAGTATGAGAAAGTCTATTGCAAGAATTGCAACAGAGTTAACAAAAAGAGAACTAAACGCTTAATTCTGATGGAAATGGAAAAAAGAAATTTAAGAAAAGAGCGTGTTGGTGTTGTTACCAGTAATAAGATGCAGAAATCTATTGTGGTTTCTGAAATCAAGAAAGTAAAGCACCCTATGTACGGTAAGTTCGTTTTAAAAACGAAAAAGTATGTAGCGCACGACGAAACAAACGATTGCAACGAAGGTGATACTGTAAGAATTATGGAAACTCGCCCAATGAGCAAATCGAAATGTTGGAGATTAGTAGAAATCATTGAAAGAGCTAAATAATGTTACAACAAGAATCTAGATTAAGAGTAGCAGACAATACAGGAGCAAAAGAAGTTTTGACTATCCGTGTATTGGGAGGTACCAAACGCAGATATGCGTCTGTAGGGGATAAAATTGTTGTCAGTGTAAAAGAGGCAACACCAAACGGTGGTATTAAAAAAGGTGCCGTTTCTACTGCAGTAGTTGTACGTACTAAGAAAGAAGTTCGTAGACCAGACGGTTCATATATCCGTTTTGATGACAATGCTTGTGTATTGTTAAATCCAACTGGTGAGATGAGAGGAACACGTGTCTTTGGACCTGTTGCTAGAGAACTTCGTGACAAGCAGTTCATGAAAATTGTATCACTAGCGCCAGAGGTGCTGTAATTGAAACAAAGATGGCAACAAAGTTGAAAATAAAAGTAGGAGACACTGTAAGAGTAATTGCTGGAGCAAGCAAAGGACAGGAAGGAAAAATCCAGAAAGTTCTTGTTGAAAAAAACAAAGCAATTGTTGAAGGTGTTAACCTTATAAAGAAACACGAGAAGCCTAGTGCATCTAGTCCTCAAGGTGGTATCAAAGAAAAAGAAGCAGCTATTCATATCTCTAACCTGTCATTAATTGATGGTAATGGAAAAACTACACGTGTAGGATATAGAATGGAAGATGGTAAAAAAGTAAGGTTTGCAAAAACCACAAACGACACTATTTAGTTATGAGTTACGTACCGAGACTAAAAACAGAATATAATGAGCGCGTTATCGCTGCTCTTAAGGAAGAGTTTAGCTATGGCAACATCATGGAAGTGCCAAAACTTACTAAGATAGTTGTAAGTAGAGGTGTTGGTGGAGCAGTAGCTGACAAGAAGTTAATAGATCATGCAATTGATGAATTAACTGCAATTACTGGTCAAAAAGCAGTATCTACTATATCTAAAAAGGATGTCGCTAACTTCAAATTACGTAAAGGAATGCCAATCGGTGTTAAAGTTACGTTGAGAGGTGAGCGTATGTATGAATTTTTAGACCGTTTTATTACATCTGCACTTCCACGTGTTAGAGACTTTAATGGAATTAAAGCTACAGGTTTTGATGGTAGAGGTAATTACAATTTAGGAGTTACTGAGCAGATTATTTTTCCAGAAATAGATATTGATAAGGTAAATAAAATTGCAGGTATGGATATTACATTCGTAACAACTGCAAATACAGACAAAGAAGCAAAATCATTGTTAGTAGAATTAGGTTTACCTTTTAAAAAGAATTAATTATGGCTAAAGAATCAATGAAAGCACGCGAAAGAAAGCGTGAAAAGACGGTAGAAAAGTATGCAGAAAAGCGTAAGGCTCTTAAGGAAGCTGGAGACTATGATGCATTACAAAAATTACCAAAAGATGCCTCACCAGTACGTTTACACAATCGTTGTAAAATTACAGGAAGACCTAAAGGTTATATGAGACAATTTGGTCTTTCACGTGTAATGTTTCGTGAGATGGCTAATAAAGGTTTAATTCCAGGTGTTAAAAAAGCATCTTGGTAATTAACTGCATAAGCAGAAAAATTATATAAATTGGTGGAAGGTTCTTATTAAGAAAACCATCACCGCAATTTCATACAGATGAATACAGACGTAATCGCAGATTACCTTACAAGAATTAGAAATGCAAATGCTGCAAACCATCGTGTTGTAGAAATTCCTGCATCTAATCTTAAGAAAGAAATTACAAAAATTCTTTTTGATCAAGGTTTTATCCTTAGTTATAAGTTTGAAGATACAACTGCACAAGGAAGTATCAAGATAGCTTTAAAATATGACAAGGTTACAAAAGAACCAGTTATCAAAAAGATTCAAAGAATTAGTAAACCAGGTTTACGTAAGTACGCAGGTTCACAAGAAGTTCCTAGAATCCTTAATGGATTAGGAGTTGCTATTGTCTCTACATCTCACGGTGTAATGACAGACAAACAAGCTCGTAAGGAGAATGTTGGTGGTGAAGTACTTTGCTACGTATACTAAGTTAATAATACCAATTAAAAGGTAAAACAATGTCAAGAATAGGTAACAGTCCAGTGACGATTCCAGATGGCGTAACCGTTAGCTTAAATGATAACGTAATTACAGTTAAAGGAAAGTTAGGCGAGCTCCATCAAGAGATTAAGGATATCAATGTAAAAGTTGAGGATAACGAAGTTATCTTGGAGCGTCCTTCAGAATTAAAAGACCATAAATCTAAACACGGTTTATATCGAGCTTTAATTCAAAATATGGTTGAAGGTGTATCACAAGGGTTCACTAAAAAATTAGAATTGGTTGGTGTAGGTTATAGAGCCTCAAACCAAGGTCAAAAACTTGATTTAGCAATTGGTTTCTCTCACAATATTGTGTTAGACCTTGCTCCAGAAATTAAAGTTGAGACAGTATCTGAGAAAGGTAAAAACCCAATAGTGATTTTAACATCTTTCGACAAACAATTAGTAGGACAAGTAGCGGCTAAGATCCGTGCGTTCCGTAAGCCAGAACCTTATAAAGGAAAAGGTATTAAGTTTGTAGGAGAACAAATAAGAAGAAAAGCAGGTAAGTCTGCATAATTATTCAGTATTATGGCATTTTCAAGAGAAACAAGAAGACTTAGAATTAGAAGAAGAATACGCAAAAACTTAAGCGGTACACCTAGCCGTCCAAGATTAGCAGTATTTAGAAGCAATAAAGAAATTTACGCTCAAATTATTGACGACGTAAATGAAACTACTTTAGCTTCAGCTTCTTCTAGAGATAAAGAAGTTAGCGCAGAAGGCACCGGTATGGAGGTTGCTGCTGCAGTAGGAAAAGCAATTGCAGAGAAAGCTACAAAAGCTGGTATCGAAGCAGTTGCATTTGATAGAGGTGGTTACTTATACCACGGTAGAGTTAAATCATTAGCAGACGGTGCACGCGAAGCCGGACTTAAATTCTAAATTATGTATCAGAAGTATAAAAATGTAGAGCTTGTTAAACCAAGCGGATTAGAGTTAAAAGATCGTTTAGTAGGCGTACAACGTGTAACTAAAGTTACTAAAGGTGGTAGAGCATTTGGTTTTTCTGCAATTGTTGTTGTAGGAGATGAATCTGGTGTTGTAGGACAAGGTTTAGGAAAATCTAAAGAGGTTTCTGAAGCTATTTCTAAAGCAGTAGAAGATGCAAAGAAAAACTTAGTACGTATTCCTCTTAACAAAGGAACACTACCACACGAACAAAAGGGTAAATATGGTGGAGCTAGAGTATTGCTTATGCCTGCAGCAACCGGTACAGGAGTAATTGCTGGTGGTGCTATACGTGCAGTATTAGAAGCAGTTGGTGTACATGATGTACTATCAAAGAACCAAGGTTCATCAAACCCACATAACGTGGTAAAAGCAACTTTTGATGCATTATTACAATTACGTAGTGCAGATACAATTGCAAAACAACGTGGTGTCTCTTTAGACAAAGTATTTAACGGATAATTCTTAGGAACAATGGGAAAGATTAAAGTAACCAAAGTAAGAAGCGACATAAAAAGACCAAAAGACCAAAAGCTTACATTAAGAGCATTAGGTCTTAGAAGAATAGGTCAAGTAGTCGAGCACGAGGATACACCAAACATCCTTGGAATGGTAAATAAAGTGTCTCACTTAGTTTCTGTAGAAGAAGCATAACACATTACAAATGGAATTACATAAACTAAGACCTGCAGAAGGGTCAGTTAAAAATAAAGCTAAGCGCAAAGGTCGTGGTCAAGGTACCGGTAAAGGTGGTACTGCAACTCGTGGTCATAAAGGTGCAAAGTCACGTTCAGGATACTCTAAGAAAGTTGGTTTTGAAGGTGGTCAAATGCCTTTACAGCGTCGTGTTCCTAAGTTTGGTTTTACAAATAGAAACCGAGTGGAATACAAAGGAATTAATCTAGATACACTTCAAGAGTATGTTGACGCAGGTCGCATTTCAGACAAAGTAACTTTAGATGTTCTTGTTGAGAACCGTTTGGCAAACAGAAAAGATCTAGTGAAAATTATGGGTCGTGGTGAATTAAAAACAGCATTGAAAATATCTGTTCACAAATTCACAAAGACAGCTAAAGATGCTATCGAAAAAGCTGGCGGAGAAGCTACAACCTTATAATATATACACCTTATGAAATTTATCCAAACATTAAAAAATATCTGGAAGATTGAGGAACTTAAAAACAGAATCCTTGTAACACTTGGTTTGTTATTAGTTTACCGTTTTGGTGCTCAAGTTGTTTTACCAGGTATTGATGCTGATCAACTTGGTCAGTTTTCTGGAAATTTTGCAGGTGGCGGTATTGGAGGTCTTTTAGATGCTTTTACTGGAGGTGCATTTTCTAATGCTTCAATTTTTGCATTAGGTATTATGCCTTACATTTCAGCATCTATTGTTGTACAGTTAATGGGTATAGCTATACCTTACTTACAAAAGCTTCAAAAAGATGGTGAAAGTGGAAGACGTAAAATTAATCAAATTACAAGATGGTTAACAATTGCAATATGTTTGGTGCAAGCACCAGGCTATTTAGCAAGTTTACCAGCATTAGGTGTTCCAACAGAAGCCTTTGTATTAGGATTAACATTTCAATTTTACTTTACATCTGTTATAATTTTAGTTACAGGAACAATATTTGCAATGTGGCTAGGTGAAAAGATAACAGATAAAGGTATAGGGAATGGTATTTCATTATTAATTATGGTTGGTATTATTGCTACTCTACCACAAGCATTCGCACAAGAATGGGTGTCTAGAGTAACACAATCTAACGGTGGTTTAATAATGATCCTTATTGAATTAGTAATTTGGTTCTTTATCATATTTGCTTCAGTAATGTTAGTAATGGCTGTGCGACAAATACAAGTACAATATGCTAGAAGAACACAATCTGGTGGATACGAAAAGGATGTTTTTGGTTCGCGCCAATTCATCCCATTAAAATTAAATGCATCTGGTGTAATGCCAATCATATTTGCACAAGCAATTATGTTTATTCCTGCAGCAGTAGCAGGTTTATCTGAGTCTGAAACATCTCAAGGTGTTGCAGCAGCATTTAGTGATATCTTCGGATTTTGGTATAATTTAGTATTTGCGTTATTAATCATTGTATTTACGTACTTTTACACCGCAATTACAGTACCTACTAATAAGATTGCAGATGATTTAAAAAGAAGTGGTGGTTTCATCCCAGGCATAAGACCAGGAACAGAAACTTCTGAATATTTGGACAAGATTATGTCTCAAATTACACTTCCAGGATCTATATTCCTTGCTCTAATTGCTATTTTTCCAGCAATTGTAGGAGGATTATTAGGTATTCAACAAGGTTGGGCATTGTTTTTTGGAGGAACATCACTATTAATTATGGTTGGTGTTGCAATAGATACAATGCAACAAATAAACTCGTACTTGTTGAACAGGCATTATGACGGGTTAATGAAAACAGGTAAGAATAGAAAAGCAGTAGCATAAATTATGGCAAAACAACCGCCGATAGAACAAGACGGAACGATAATAGAAGCACTTTCAAACGCGATGTTTCGTGTAGAGTTAGAAAATGAGCATGTGGTAACGGCTCATATATCTGGAAAGATGCGTATGCACTACATAAAATTATTACCAGGAGATAAAGTAAAATTAGAAATGAGTCCTTACGATTTAACTAAGGCTCGTATAACTTATAGATACTAAACATTCATTATGAAAGTTAGAGCATCCATTAAAAAGAGAAGTGCCGACTGCAAGATTGTACGCAGAAAAGGCAGATTGTACGTGATTAACAAAAAGAATCCTAGATTCAAACAAAGACAAGGATAATTATGGCAAGAATTGCAGGTGTTGATATACCAAAACAAAAGCGAGGAGTTATAGCATTAACCTATATCTTCGGAATTGGCAGAAGTAGAGCCCAAGAAGTTCTTAAGAATGCTAATGTAAGTGAAGACAAAAAAGTATCAGACTGGAATGATGAGGAAATCAGTAGAATTCGTCAGCAGGTAGGTCAGTTCACTATTGAAGGTGAATTACGTACAGAAGTGTCTTTAAGCATTAAGCGTTTAATGGATATTGGTTGTTATCGTGGTATTCGCCACAGAAGTGGTTTACCATTACGTGGTCAGCGTACTAAGAACAACTCTCGTACTCGTAAAGGAAAACGTAAAACTGTTGCTAACAAGAAGAAGGCAACTAAATAATAAGTAGTAATGGCAAAACAAGTAAAAGGTAAAGCTGGTGCAGCTAAAGCCAAAGCTAGAAAACGTAAAGTTGCTGTTGAAGCATTTGGAGAAGCACATATCTCTGCATCTTTCAACAACATTATCGTGTCTTTAACCAATAAGAAAGGTGATGTAATCTCTTGGTCTTCTGCTGGTAAGATGGGCTTTAGAGGTTCTAAGAAAAACACTCCTTACGCTGCTCAATTAGCAGCAGAAGATGCAAGTGGTGTTGCTCACGAAGCTGGTTTACGTAAAGTAAAAGTATATGTGAAGGGTCCAGGAAATGGTAGAGAATCTGCTATCCGTTCTATTCACAATGCAGGAATTGAAGTAACAGAAATTATTGATGTTACTCCTATGCCTCACAATGGTTGTCGTCCACCAAAAAGACGTCGAGTTTAATAAATATCAATAGTAAAAGACCTAAGACTGTCGAAGGATTAACTTTAGACCTTAATTCATAGTCTCTTTTACACAAACTTTAGAAATGGCAAGATATACTGGTCCAAAAACTAAGATAGCTCGTAAATTTGGCGAAGCTATTTTCGGAGAAGATAAATCTTTTGAAAAAAGAAATTATCCTCCAGGTCAACACGGTAATAACCGTCGTCGTGGCAAAAAATCTGAGTACGCTATACAATTAGCAGAAAAGCAAAAAGCAAAATATACTTACGGTATATTAGAGCGTCAATTTAGAGGATTATTCAAAAAAGCAACAGCTGCAACTGGTATTACTGGTGAGGTATTGTTACAACTTTGTGAGTCTCGTCTAGATAACGTTGTTTACCGTATGGGTATTTCTCCTTCTCGTCCAGGTGCTAGACAATTAGTATCTCACAGACACATTACTGTAAATGGTGAATTGGTAAACATTCCTTCTTACCAACTTAAAGCAGGTGATGTCGTAGGTGTAAGAGAGAAATCTAAATCTTTAGATGCTATCCAATCTTCTTTATCAAACAGTTCTACTGTATATGAGTGGATTTCTTGGAACAGCGAAAAGAAAGAAGGTACTTACGTAAGTATACCAGGAAGAGTTCAAATTCCAGAAAATATCAACGAGCAATTCATCGTCGAATTATACTCTAAATAATATTTAATTACATTGGTATTGGGCCTGTCTCTTATACACATCTGACGCTGCCGACGATATGCAGTGTGTAG
>OJFL01000441.1_pt1 | contig 21780 bp, 16 predicted proteins | sample 1594131 | NCBI WGS metagenome assembly OJFL01 (sample SAMN05416782, study PRJEB24817) | seawater metagenome | isolation source: Sea water | place: Canada:Atlantic | collected 2013-07 | reverse complement strand
TACACACTGCATATCGTCGGCAGCGTCAGATGTGTATAAGAGACAGGTGTTGGAGCTTTAACTGCAAAAGCAGCACACATTATTGACATTAGTTCTGAGGCTTCCAGCCATTGCTCTCCAAACAATAAGGATATCGTAAGGTCTGGTACTACTGCGAGTGATAGTAGAATAGGGATAATTAGGACTGTAACGTGACTTGAGGCTTTCTCAAAAGCTTGAGTCGCATATTCACCGTTTCTCTTTGCTTCTGAAAAGTAAGGCGTAATAATTGGTGAAACAAACCCTAATACCGTTTCATTTGAGAACTTTACGGCACCTAAGCCCCTGCTAAATAATGCACTCGCATCTGTTCCCAAGGATTTTCCAAGTACTAATTCTGGGATGCTTTCTAGGCCTTTGTTGATAAATGTAATAATTGTAAGTATTCCACCAAAGCTAAGGATACTTTTAAAGTTTCCTGGCTTAGGGACCCAACTTACTATCTCTGATTTTAGAAAAAAGTGCGCAAAAAACTGGAAAGTATGAGAGGCTAAAACGCCGATAGCTAGACTTAGATAACTCAGTCCAATTTGAATCAAAAAAACTGTAGTGATGAAGGAAAGGAGAGCTGAAAGAACATTTATAGATGCCAATGTTTTGAAGTTAAATGTTCGAGCAAAAAATGATTGACTGACAGCGGTAAAAGGCGACAAGAGAAAGGTAGCAAACAGTATTTCTATGACGGCCGACATTCCCGGAGTGGAGTAGAAGCCGCTGAGCCAGTCTGAAACTGAGAGCAGTATAAAACCGAGAAATAAAGAGATGCAAAGTGTGACGAAAAGCACATTTTCTGTATCTTCTTTATTTACTTCCTTTAGCTTAATTAGATAGCTGCCAGTACCTATAAGACGTAATTCTATGATTATTGAAGACGCAGCGATAGCTATTCCGTGTACACCTATTTCTTCAGGCGTAAGCATCCTAGCATATGTCATCATTGAAATAAGGTTGATGATGACGAAGGCATACCTTCCTGTAAAGGTATGTGTTAGCGATTTTGTAATCTTAGACATTTGAGCTATCTTTCCTATTTAGGACATACAACTGATAAGCAATTGCTGTGAATAGCACGCACCAGTGCAAAATTTCAGCTCTCATTCTATTCAGAAAGGTCATCGCTACTATAAAAGCTATAAGAGCACATTGAATTGCAATGACCTTAAAATATTCATCTACCTCTTTTTGTTCTTTAAGTATTTGCTTACATCTTTGGGTAGTTTTAAAGCTGAAATAGATCATCAAAATGAACAAGAGTAACCCTGCATAGCCAATTTCGGACAAAGCTTCGAACCATGTTGAATGAACTGTTCTTGTGCGTTTACCGCCCGTATTAACATGAGCAGGAATATAATGATAGCCAATTTGATTGAATCCTCTGAAGCCCTTTCCAAAAGGGTAATCTTTAGCCATATCCCATGCAGCTTTCCAAAACACCATTCTCGTAGCGCCGGTCTCTCGGTCGCTATCGACTTCGGTTTGCTCGCCGAGTGTATACATGCGCTCGATAAATGCATCGTCCGCTAAATAAAGACCACCCGCTAGTCCTGTGATGAGAATTGCAACAGCAGTTTGCTTTTGGAACTTTCTCTGAAAGCTAGAAGTGAACATTATCCACAAAAAAATAGCCGTGCTTAATGCAACAGCCAGAAACGCTCCACGACTATTTATCAATACAATAGCGTTCGCAATGAAAACGCCAGCAACAGCAAAGGCTGCTTTTGCTAACTTGTTTTTTGTTACCCAAAAAAAATAAAGTGTCAGCACTATGCTTGGCGCTAACGCAGCTGCAAGGCCATTGGCATCTGGCGAGTCTACCATTCCTACGCGCTCGACTCTTCCTCCACTGTTTCGCCCGACTTGGTATACATAGAAACCCATATACCAGGCGCCATAAATATAACCAAATAAGACATAGTTAAATTTATCTATGGAGTCACACAGTTTAAAAGCGATGGTCAATGTAACTAACATTTTTGCATAAAACATCCATGCGTCATAATGTAGTTCGGGGATGGGAGATAGAAAGTAAGTTAGCCCATATAGAAAACAGAGAATCCACGCAATTTTGAGTTGCGGAATTGCCATTGCCTTGTTTCCGTACTGCTTTTTTTTAAATAAGTACAGAAGAATCATGATAATGACGGTGTAATATGAATAGCTTATATCGGGGACAAGAGGACCCCACCATCGCTTTTGAGGGTTATAAAAATAGACAGCTTGATATACTACAAATGCAAAAATAGGATATATGCGAAATGCGGAAAGCAATCCGATAAAATATGAGCTTAAAAATAATAGTACGTTTAACAATTTACGCGTTCTTAGCTTTGAGCATTCTTTTAAATTTAATTCTCTTGAGTTGGTATTGAATTTGCAATTCACCTACTACAGCTTGATGTATACAACTTGTGAAGCGTTTTATCCAACTTGGTCGTTTACAGTTTGTTGTTAAGTTGTAGCCAAATTTCTCTAGATTCTTCTGGCCGACAAACTCAATCGCTTCAACCTCGCTCTCAGAAAAGCTATCTCTCCATTGGTTTGCAAAAGCTGAAGATAAAGCGGAGTTCGTATTTTTGTTTGATGCATTTATTTTATAATTCGGATTTTCTTTGTAGAACAAAAGGAGTTCCTCTTTATAATCTAACTCAAGAAATTCACATATACGCTTAAGTGTTTTTTCTGGAGATGAAAGCAAATCTTCAAATCGAATCGTAAGAGAGTCATTTTGGCTCTCAACTAAAAAGGATTCGATCAATGACACCTCTTTATTCCAGCGCAAAGCTCCTGTGTACGCAGTTGTTCCTAGTCCCCATTTATTATTAATGTAGCTATTAACAACTCCTCGACCATCTCTAACTAGGTGAATGAACTTTGTTTTGTTTGTAAAAAGTCTCAAACTACTCAAATGATAAGTAAGTTCGGGATCTTTAAGACCCCAACGCGTTTTTTTCGTGGCAATTAATAGGTCATCTATTGTCTGGCCGTGTCTTTTTTGGATTTGTTTGTCAATGTTATCTAAGATATCCACTAGATTTTCGGCGCCGAATACGGACTCAACACTTATTTCATTCTGCAAAAACAAATCACTATGGCTAGATAGGATTCTCGTGAGTAATGTTGTTCCTGACCGTTGTGTACCAAGTATGATAAGGCTCGGAGAACTAATTTTTTCTTTATCTTGATTCATTTTCTACTTCACCCGAATGTTATACTTTTTTGAAAAGACACTTTATAGGTGTTAACAACAAAGTCTTCCAGTACATTATATTCAAAAAGTCATTCGAAACAGCGTTAAAATTGGAGTGAAAGGCATTTCGATATTCGCCTTTTTCCATTTCAGCAATAGCTTTTACCCATGCGTATTGAAATGCTAATTTCTTCCGTACTTCTTTTGACTCTGTTTCATTGCAAAACGGTAGAAGCGTTTTATAACCTCTAATGTGAGTTATTGCGCTCTTTAGCCTCTTATCAGCATCCCCACCGTTTACCAAAGATATATTTGCATTGTGAACATGATAGATTTGGTGAATTTCTCGTACAAATCCAAATTGGAATCCTTTTAAAACACACTGTACTGCAAAAAATTGGTCATATGCCGTTCGAAAACTAGGATCAAATCGCATGCTGCTGAACAATGAACTTCTTATTAAAGCTGATTGAGTGCTGCCCGGCACTCTGTGAGCGATCGCAGTGACTCCAATTTCGGTGCTGTTTAATTTAGATACACCATTAGTTCTCAGCTCTGAATCGAGTTTGATAAAGGGATGAAGACTGCCATCCTTTCTGACGATGTTGCTTTCTTCGATGGTGCGACCTGTATCATGGTCTATTCTCTTTAATTCGCCGAAGAGCCAATCAATATCATCATTTTCCTCCAAGTAACCAACCATTCTTTCTATGTGATAATCGGGCCATTCATCATCGCTATCTTGAAAAGCGATATATTTGCCTCTAGAAATACTTAAGCCGTTATTTCTAGCATCATAAGAACCAGCATTTGCTTGTGTTAGCACAGTAGTAGGCCAACTTAGCTTGCTTTTATTGGAAACTAACCACTCTTTTGAACCGTCTGTACTTCCGTCGTCTACGATTATGACTTCAATATTAGAGTAAGTTTGCGCATCAATAGTTTTAAAGAGTTGCTCTAAAAAACGTATGCGATTAAAGACAGGAACAATTACACTTACTAATGGTAAGTCCGGGTTTATGCTTTTGTTTTCATTAGTGTCCACTAATTATTTTCACCTTTGTTGAAAGTTCCATATACTATTCTCAGTTTCGCTCAGTGCAGTTAAAAAATGCAAATAAAGCGTCTTCACAATACCGCTCGTGCGTTAAAAACCATTCGTCATTTGCAAAACCTTTCCAGTTATCGAGTTTAGGAGCGGAGATAATTTGATGTAATTTATCGGTATTTTCGTAAATATTTACTTTTGACATAAGCTCGCTAATTGTTAGTTTGGTATCTGTAACTAAGTCCTCGAAACTTATCGAGTGATGCGAATAGCGCTTGCCCCACAACCAACTCAGCTTCCACAAGAAGTAAAAACGTCGATAGGGGTGTGGCGTTTTTTTCAAATCAAGCATGGGGAAGTAAGGCGCTAAGGCTTTGCACCATACGTCAAGATAGAACCCATCTTTATAGGTTTCAGATACATTGTCTTTTGTAACTTCATCTTTGTTAGTAATGAAGGAGCACCATTGCTCTCTAGGGTGTCGATAAAGATGCAAAATGGTAGCATTCGGATAGTTTGCCCGCAGCCAGCTTAGTCGAAAGTCTATGCGGTTGAACTGAAGTACAGGGCGCTTATTAGTGTGCTCGACTATCGAATCAATGTAATTGAGCATGTCAATGTCGTATGACTTTTCGGTCATATACAGATTAGAGTGAATCCACTCCTCGTTGTAATGTTCAGTTAAGTGTTCTAACCCATCATATTCTGCCCAGTAATCGTTTACGCCTCTGTGACTAGAGTCTACGTTATTGCCCCTCAATGATTTGTTAAACCACTGCCTTTCGTTAAAGGGCTCATAATAACTTGTGCAACCGCCCACTTCGCGAAAGAGGTTCCAAAGCAATGTGGAACCAGAACGGAACCTACTAGTAATAAAGATGATATCGTCGCGTTGTCTAGTACTTGTTTTATTACTGTTAGAGACATCATACTCACAAGCGATATTCTTGATATCGCCTGGAATTGAAAGTGTAGTTTCGGCGATGCCTTGTTTTACCTTAGATTGAATTCTTTCGTGCCAGAAGAGTTTACTAAATAACTTAAGCACTGTATTTTTTATTGGCTCCATACTAGTTTTCCAACACTTTCATATAAATTTTTGAGTATTGCACCATCATTTTGCTTACATGGAAAAGATCATAAAAGCGGGCTACCCCTTTTTCAGAAAATGATGTTCTCATTTTTTCAGACTCGCTTATTTTAATAAGTGCTTTTCTTAAATCTTCTTTGTCCTCGTTTTCAGTAACCAACCCTGTTTGCATATGAGCAACTATTTCAGGATTACCGCCAGCGTTAGTTACAATGCAAGGTTTCCCTATTGACATTGCTTCTAACAACGTCATTGATGTACCTTCACTTAAAGATGGAAGAAGAAAAATATCCATTATGGCCAAATAATTGGTAGGGTTAGCTTTATAACCAGTAAAGATAACCTTATCTTCCAATCCTAGTTTTGAAGCTTGCTGGGTCAACGAGTCCATGAGCTCACCATCTCCCACAATTAGTAGATAAGCATCCGTTATGTGTTTTTCTGCTTGAGCAAATGCTTCCAAAAGCATGCTTTGATTTTTAATGGGGTCTAGTCGGGCCACGGTGCCAAAAACTACAGCGTTTTTCGGAAGTTGTAGTAATGTTTTGAGTGAGGAAATCTCATCAATGGAGGGTTCAAGAGGCTTAATCCCATTGTATACCACATCAATATCTGACTTCTTAATGTGCTCGTAAGTAACTAATGCATCTCTTGTTGCTTCTGAAATTGCCGTAACCGCTGACGTAAGCTTATTTAAAAGAGGGTTTACTAACTTACGCTTCCAATTAGTTGAATCAGGATAAAATCTGCCATGCTCTGTGAATATGACCTTTGTCTTTGTAAATGCCGCGGCTAGGGCGCCATAAACCCAAGGCGTATACTGATGACAGTGTAAAATATCGATATTGTTTTCTTTAATATGTCTTCTTATTTTGCTTATTAGCGATTTGTCAAAACCAGGTTGACGTTCTTCAACCGTTATTGGCGTGCCAGATGCCTTTAAGTCTTCACCCCAAGGACCCAATGGCGCTTCAATGCAATAAATCGACATTTCGATGCTTGCATCAGCGTTACCCTCTATAATGTTTTTAATCACCATTTCGGTACCGCCAATACGCATGTCATACGTTACGTGCATTACTTTCATTCCTGCGTAGCCTCTTGCGCTACTGCATATTTTTTGAACCACATCTGATACATCAACATACTCCATAGCACAATACCGTGATCAGCTTTGTGCATTTGGTGCTCTTTCCAAAGGTTGTCAATAACGCGACTCTCGAATATGTCATTTAGTCCAAATTTAGCATGAAGAATTAGAGATTCAGATAACGCCTTCAGCTCTCCTCTAAACCACTCATCTAGTGGCGTACTAAACCCCATTTTCTTTCTATACAGCAACGAATCGGGGATAAAAGGCTTAAACACTTCTTTTAATAAGTACTTTTTCTCACCGTCTCTATATTTCTGCGAAGAGGGGAGGGTAGCGGCAAACTCCGCAACTTGATAATCAAGAATGGGCGCTCTTACTTCTAGTGAGTTAGCCATACTCATGCGATCGACTTTTACTAGTATATCGCCTGTCATGTAGGTCTTTATATCGGTATAAAGAATTTTGCTTAAATGGTCCGGGCCATCAGCTTTGTTGTACATATCTAGGGTATATTGACTGGGATGATAATCAGCTAGCTTGTCGGCTACATTTGCCTTTACTAGGCTTTGCCACATTTCATCTGTCATCATGCTGTTGGTGATATAAAAGCCCATGGCTGGTTCATGAGACAAGCTAGTCAGCAGTGATTTTGCCTTTCTACCCACCTTTCCAGGCACTTTCCCAGCCAATTTAGCTAAGCTTGGGAATACGGACTTACGAATAGCCTCAGGAAACTTGCTCCTTATTTTATTCTCAACGTCGTCAACAGAGTATTTTTCGTAGCCCGCAAACATTTCATCACCGCCATCTCCTGCAAGCGCCACTGTCACTGCTTTTCTGGCAAGCTCTGATACAAAGTACGTTGGCACTAGCGAGGGGTCAGCAAAAGGTTCATCAAAAAAGCTGACGATATGTTCTAGTCTGTCAGCAACATTTTGATTCACCGTATATTCGTGGTGTTCGGTATTGTATTTTTCTGCTATTTCACGGGCAAAGTCCGCCTCGTTAAAGTCTTTGTTATCAAAGCCGATGGTACAGGTTTTTACGGGTGTTTCGCTTGCCTCGCTCATCATGGCAACTACGCCTGAGCTGTCTACGCCACCGCTTAAAAAAGCCCCAAGCGGTACGTCGCTTATCATACGCAGTTTGGTTACGTGTTCTAGCAGTGCTTTTAGCTGTTGCTTGTTGGCATCTTCACTGGCTGTGCTAATGTTTTTAAAGCTTAAATCCCAATATTCTTTAATGGTAAAGCCTTCTTTGTTCAGCACCATGTAGTGGGCAGGTGGCAGTTTATGAATATGCTGAAAGATGCTTTTAGGATCTGGTACGTATTGGTAGGCAAAAAAGTCGTAAACGGCGTCTAAGCGAATGTCTCGGGGAATATCTTGTAAGGCCAGAATGGCTTTAATTTCTGAGCCAAAGGCAAAACGGCCGTTGTCAGAAAAATAGTAAAGGGGCTTTTTGCCTAATCGGTCTCGGGCAATAAATAGCTCTTGTTTTGTTTTGTCCCACAGGGCAAAGGCAAACATGCCGTTCAGCTTTTGAAGGCATTGAATACCTTCACGGGCATATAGCTCAAGAATAACTTCGGTATCGGTATGGCTTTTGAAGGTAACGCCTTGTTGCTCAAGCTCTGCCCGTATTTCTAAGAAATTATAAATTTCGCCGTTAAATACAATAACTAAGTTACCGTCGGCAGAGAACATGGGTTGGTTGCCCGCCTCTGAAAGATCCAGAATACTTAGCCGGCGGTGGCATAAGCCAATGTGCTCATCTAGGTAGGTGCCGCTGGCATCGGGCCCGCGGTGCAAAATAGCGTGATGCATGTCATGCAGCGCCTTTTCACCACCTTCGTTGTAATTAAATAAACTAAAACCTGCAATGCCACACATGTTCTCTTATTCCCTATAAACTGATATGCGGTCTAATTGCCGAACCAACGGCTACGGTAAACGTAAGAGGAAGCTTTTGCCACATATTTTCAGCGATGGGGCGCATTTTACCTGGCGATGTAGCCGCTAGCTGCTCTTTTATCAGTTCACCGTGTTGATCAAACTTCTGCCAATTTAACAACTGTGGCTTTGCTCCCCACTGCTTTTTAAATTTGTAGGTGCCTTCTTCATAGGTAGAGCGGCCGAAGTCGAAGGTTTTAATGCCTGAATCTGCGCAGTGCCCTAATAGCGACCAATATAGCAACATGTTTGGAGCCAGTTTATTGTAATCGCGCAGGGTAGAAGCCCATGGAATAGAGGCACTGGAAGTATTCTTAATTACTAATCCACCACCAATGGGCGTGTTGTCTTTATACACTACGCTGAGAATACAGCTTTCTGCGTAGGTATTAACTATTTGCTCAAACCATTTTTTTGAGTGCACGGGCGAGCCCAAGTCACGCATGTTCTTGGTGTACACCGTATAAAAGTCGTTAATTAATGGTTGCTCAGTTCCCAGCGAAACGGTGAGCCCGTTTTTCTCTGCCTTTCTTATTTGGCTGCGAAGCTTAGATTTGAAGCCCGCCATTAATGCTTCACTGGTATTGGGCAGCGGCAAAAGCATACGCACTTTTTGATGGCTAAGCTGGCTTGTATCGACGGGGGCGGCCTGTACCGCGCGCATTTCTAGCGCCTTACTGCCAGTTTCGGAAAGCTGCTGAGTTAAACACTGCTGTAGTTGAAGTGCTATATCGTTGCTATCGGCCAACGCATGGCCCACATCGCAGTAAGGTAAACTGCACAGCCTTTTACCTATTAGTGGCGTTTTTATTAATACGCAGGGCAAAACGCCTACGATGTTACCTGTATTTTCTTGCTTGGCTATTACGCCGTATATAGCGTGCTTGTAGGCATGGTTTACGGCCTGCTGCCATGCAAACTTATGATACGCAGTGGCCTGGGGGTGGGCGGCTACGTAGCTATCCCACTCGGCTTTATCTGCAAGCGATACAAGGCTAGTTGAAATAGCGTTAGTACTGCTCATGGCAGTTTCCTTTGCAGCTCATGGCTGTTTTGGCCTTCTGCGCAAGTTTGCACGGCTGCGGGTGCCGCTTTTAAGCGTGTCGCCGCTTCGGTAATGGTGCAAAAAGACAAATCCGCTTTTTCTTGAAGATGCGAAACAACAGCGCTTATGCGCGTGCAAATTGTGCCAAAAGCGTCGTCTATATTTAATAACCCAGTTGCACCATCAATTAAGCTAGAGCTATGCAGATACATGTGTATTACCGGATATTTTTTATTTAAACAGATATTTACTAGGGTGTTCATGTCTTCGCTATGCGTAAGCTCTGGGCTTAAATAAATTTTTCGTAGCAGTTTTGTATGCCACAGAATACCAACAGGCTTTATGGCTGAAATAGTACCGCTGGAAAGCGCAGTATGCACTTTGTCTGCTATGGAGAAGTGAGTAGTGTTAAACCCTGCCGTTACCGGTAATTCCATAATGTTTTGCTGTTCACCGGGTGCAAGGGCGTTATCGAAGCTTGGGTAATAGGGAGTAACAGGGGCACCTTTGCAGTGAAAAAATTCGTTCTCGTAAAACGGATACACACTGCTGTCTACGGTAATGCCTCTCGAGGCAAGGAGCTCAAGGGTTTTACCCTTCATACCCCAACGGCCGCTTCTAAAGGAACGTGGCGTTACCCCAATTTTTTCATTGATCACCCGGTTTAGCTCATCTAGCTTTTGTACAACTTGTTCTTCCGGCAAATTAATCACATGGCTTTCGGCTTCGGTGGTTTTACCAAAATACGGTGGGTTACACCACGGGTGTAAGTGTGCGCCTACTTCTGCCAGCTTTGTGTTTACAAACTCCCGGAGAATGCGGCTGGCTTCATCATTGTTAGCAACCGCATAGTCAACAAAGTAGGTTGGTCTAATACCAAGTGATTGGCAAAAGGCTTGAAATTCAGGCAATTTTTTCACGTTTTCCACCGAGCAGTCATGCTGAGGGAATTCATTGTTCCACTGCCATTCTTCTTCAGTGTCGATAGTAAGTACAAACAATACGTTTGGCTTACCCATGGCACTTCTCGTCTAACATAGTTGAAAACAAGGCATAGTATTCGTCGGCCATGCGCTGTGCCGAAAAGTGTTCTTGCACAAAGTTACGGGCATTTTGTGCTAGTTGCTGGGCGTAGTCGGTATCGTCTAGCAGGGTTTCCCAGTCTTTTTGTAATTGCTCGGTGTTATGCAAAGGAGTAAGTAAACCGCTTTCTTTGTGGGTAATGAGTTGATCGATGCCCGCAATATCGTAAGCCGACACCGGAATTTCCATGGCGCAGGCTTCCATTAAACAGCGGGGAATGCCTTCTAGGGTGGAGGTCATTACAAACATATCAAAATCGCGAAGCTGTTCTAGCCTGTCATTTCTAAAACCCAAAAATGAGATAGCGTGTTCACTATCCAGGGTATCCGCATACGATTCTAATTTAGGGCGGTCTTCGCCATCACCAAGAAACACCAGTTGAATGTCTTGTCGTTTTTTATACAACGCATCGAAACAGTCGAGTATGGCGGTAATGTTTTTACGGCTTATCATTTGCCCCACAAAACCTATTACCTTTTTACTGTTCTCCGGCTTTGGTTTCTTGGTTACTCTTACAGCCTCAACTTCTGATAAGTCTACGCCATTTTGAATATAAGCAAGCTTGTGCTCAGCAACGTTGAATTTTTTCACGTCTGCCAGTAATTGCTTAGAAAGGGGAACCACTTTATCGGCAAAGCGCATGGCTTGGCAGCCAGCCCAAATAAACAGGCGAAGCTTAAAGTCTGCCGCATTTTCAAAACCGTGGGGCGTTACTACACAGGGGATACCGGCTTTTTTAGCGGCCATAACCCCTAAAATATCTGATTTGTAACCATGGGTGTGAATAATGTCGATGTTGTTGTCTTTAATCAGAGCTGACAGTTTTTTTACCGCGCCTAAATCGAAGCGGCCATGCATAGGAACATGGTGGGTTTTACCAATGGGTTTAAATTGCTTAACAAGCTCTAGGTCTTCTGTGCCCGGCTCTAATGTTACTGCCAGCTCACTAGTCACATTGCTAGGCATGTGTTTAGACAGTGCCAATACCCAGCGCTCTGCGCCATAAAACCCTGTAGAACATATAAACTGCAATATCTTCATTATTATTTATGCGAGTTGGTGGTTACCGCGCCGCGTACTCCCAATACTGTTCCTATGGCTCTTGCTGGAAAATACACAAGGTAAAAGCGTAGGCAATTAATAAACGATACCGTACTGCCCACCAGCTTTTTAAGCCTAAATGTATACGCCAGAAGAGGTGCTCCTGCGATTATGCTAAACATAATAGCGAAGTTAGTGTGTGAATACAGCAGGCAAATTAATAAAAATAAAACGCCCAAGGTGACAGCGAAGGGCACAATAAAACTAGGTAGCTCACGAAGGGGAATGGGCCTGCCGCTTGTTGATGCAATATTGGATTGTCCGCGCCATATTTCTTTTTTAAACATGGGGCCAAAGTCTTTATCTTCCCCTAAGTGCACGTAATGTGTTTCGGACGTGTAGTAAAGGCCGCCATGTTCACTCACTTGCCCGGTAAAGTAATAGTCTTCACAGGTGAGCAGGTGTTCTGGAAAACCGCCCACCTTTGCAAAGGTATCTTTATGTAAAAAGAGATTTCGCCCGGGTAAAAAGCTAACGGTAGTATCAAGTTCGGCGTTACTTAGCGCTGTTCTAATTCGCTCTAAAGGTGGTGCGTGTTCTGAGTTTACTTGCATAGCCGCAACGAGGGCGAGTGAAGGTGTGTGTTGTAGCGTTTGCAGCATGATGGTGGTGTAGTTTGCCGCTAGGCTTACATCGGCATCGAGGAAGGCTAAGTAGGTGCCAGTAGCCTTCGCTGCCCCTATGTTTCTAGAGTGCGAGATGCTGTTAGCATCGTCGTTATGCATTACTGTGAGCGAGAAATGCTGTCGGTATTCGGCTAAGGTTTGCGATACGTTTTCGTTTTGGCTAACAATAATTACTTCAAATTTTTCAGCGTCTAGCGTTTGCTGTTTTATGCTATCCAGCGTTTGTAGCAGCATAGTCTCGCGGCCTTTATGAGGAATAACAAAGCTGACTACTTTATGTCTTTGAGTGTTACTTGTACTGCTGCTCATAGGGCTGCTTATATCGCTATTCATGATATTAAACGGGTTGTTGTGGCAATCATGGCTTACCCAACCATTGCTGAAGTTTCGGGAATCGTTTAACCGCTTGGCTGCGCTCTCTGCGCAGCGAAAACTTACGAAGCGTGCGTATAACGAAAGTGATTAGGCTTTCTGTATTAGCTGAAAACGGTTTGTCGTCATGTGAACTATGACTTCTTGCGTTATGACCTTTTATATAGCGCCCGCATGAAAGTGCATTCAAAAAATCAGTGGTGGGTGATGCTGCTTGTTCGTAGTCAACAAAATTCATATTTTGCATCATAAGGCATAAAAGACGGGTGGTTTCGCTTTCTTCTGAGTTGCGCAGTCTTTCAATAATTTGCTGTTGCAGGCTTTGCTTTTTTTGTTCTAATGCCGGTGCAAGTGCTGGCATGTAGGCTTTTGCAAACGCGAATAAGCAAAGTTTGCGCAAGTCTTGGCCTGTCCAGGTTTCGTTGGGAAACTCTAAAATATCGGGCTTATCTAAATACGCATACTCATGCTCAAGCATGTAAGTTACGTAATGGGTTAATGAATATACCGCATAGGTATAGTCGTAGTCGCTTTGGTTAAGCTGTTCTTTTATTTGAATAAAGCGGCACACAGCTTGGAAAAAGACAGTATAAAACCAGGTAGATTCAACATTGTATAGCTGGCGCTGAGCAATGTCATCGCTTGGCGATACCGTGTGTTTAATAATATGGGCACACTTTTTAAGGTCGCTTATATCGTTTAATACCGCGTACCTGTCCATTAGGGCCTGTAGATAATTGCCGGTACCCCTATCGAGAGGGTATTGGCCGGTTTTTACGTTTTTTAATCCTTCTGTGCCGGCATTTTTTATCAACAGTAGTGCATTTAATAGTGTGCCGTCGCCTTCATAGTAACTTTCAATCCATTCGCAAATTTTCAGTAAGGCCTGTTTAGAGGTAGTACTGCCGGTTAACAGGTAATGATGCAGTAATCCGTTGGTGTAACAATGCTGACCACCCGGGCCGCCGCCGCCCGCGTGATCTTCATATACCCCAGTGGGCTGATTTTGGGAGTAGGTTCTGTGTGTGGCCGTATGGGCAGGCACATAATGATCGGTATGCCAAAACAGCCCGCCAGAATATTCAGGTTTATCTAGCGTGGTGTGATACACATCTATGTTTGCTACATGCTTGGCTAAGTTGTCGGCAAGCTCCTTCCAGCGCTGCTCGCCGGTTACTGCCCACTGATACAGCATGCCACAGAGGGGGTCGTACTGATTATTGTAATGCGACACAAAAAATGGCGTATCAGGTGCCAGTGCTTTTTCATGATCGGCATACAATTCGCCAAAATGCCGCCATCCGTACTCGTCAATAGCGTCCCGTTTGTGAAAAAATGAATTGTTACCACTTATTCCCTTATCCACCAGTTGCTGAAGCTGTTGAGGCGCATTAAAGGGGGCAAAAGGAAGGCAAGAAGAATGCTGAACCCAGCTTTTGCTAAGTGTCACGTCAAAAGTTGTAAGTGGGCCTGTGGATAACGTTATTCGGCGCGTTAATTGCTCACCTGGTTGTAACTCTTGCGGTTCACTGTCTTTTGCGCCCAGTAAGCTCACGAATGTACTGTCTTTGGTGGCGGTCATTACTGAGGGAAAGTGCTGCCAAAACTCTTTAGCGTCAAGCGTAAGGCAGGCGCTGTCTTCTAATTCAAATGTGGCGAGCGGTTGGCATTGCTCAGTTTCGTAATCCAATTCGCCATTGCAATAAACGTTAACCCCTTTGTGGGCTAAGTTAACTTCGTCTGCCGCGTTAACGTGCACAGGGCTTTGCCAATGGGCTTTTCCACTAGATGCTTGATGAATGACTGTATTATTAAAGGGAGCATTAAGTTGCAGTTCATCGTTTACAACTAACGTGCTCGCTTGTTTGTTTACCGCGAGTGACAGTTCATCAATGTAAATCGATGACGGGTCGCCTAAATCCCATTGCCCATTTGGGTGCAAAGATGCCGCTGGATTCGTTATGGTGATGTCGCTTAGCACGTCACCATCTGCTAAAAAAATTGTGCTTTTAATTTCAACATCCAGTGCTTTGTTTTGTATTTCAAGCTGCCCTTTGTGCTTAATTTTTACTGCTACATTGTGGCAATGGCTTCTTAACACCTCATAACTGAACTCATTAATATGCACAAAGGATAGGGTTTTGTATTTACTATCGCTATGGTGGGTAAACGAGGTTGTAAGTTCGTTATTAAAATTGATGAACCCCGGCCGATTTCGACTTACTGTAACCACCTTGCCGTTTGACAATTGTATTTCTAACTGACTATTCGAATCGATGAGTTTAACTGGGTTACTGTACGTAGGCTGAGAAGTTGTCGCCACTTTAAGCGAGTATTTTTTCGATTCATGTGACGATAAAGACGTTATACCCGTGATGTACAGCCACTTAACTGAACCATCGTGCCACAAATGCCGCGCTTCTAAAGAGGCTTGTACGTAATCGCTATTTTCATCAATCAACTCGAGTGAGTCTGAAACCGAGAATTTACCTCTAGGGCAGGGCACTCCAACACAGAATGAGCCGCGTTGAGTATGCGCACTCGCGTTATGTAAACTAAAAACATTATACTGCATTGGGCTACTTATATTTCATCCGTGATGGGTAATGTAATATCTTCGCAATACTTTATATTAGTTGTTATGCAATGCCAATGTGTTTGCCTATTAACGCTGCTTGGTTTAACTAATGTTGTTTATGAGCAGTAGTTTTGACGAGTTACAGCCTTCAACGTACTATAGCGACGGGAAATAAAAATTTTGTTAATGGACGCAAAAATGGCGAAGCCGCGCAACATTACTGTCGTATCTCAACGGGTGCCCTATCCGCCGAATAAGGGCGAAAAGCTTCGTACTTATCATCAAGTTGAATTTTTAACGCAACTTGGCTATCACGTTGATGTGCTGTGTTTAGGCGAAAGCGAACAGGACCATGCCGATGCTAACGCGCTTCGTGAAAAGCTTAATATTTCAGTCACCGTATACCCGTTGTCTCATAAAGTGTTGCGCTACAGTTGGGCACTGCTTCACCGGCAAGCCGTTAGTGTTGGCGCGTTTTATAGCAGCGCACTTCAGAAGGAAGTAAATGCGCGTTTAAGAGGTGGCTGCGACGCACTATTACTCAGCGCCTCAAGCTTAGGTTATTACGTTTTTAATGCTCCCCATTATCACGCCCGAACCTGTGCGCTCTTTATGGATATGATGGATGTAGACTCTGATAAGTGGCGGCAATATGCCGTATCTAGCTCGTTTCCCATGCGCGCTGTTTACACCAGAGAAAGCAAAAAGATTAACGCGTTAGAGGCTCGGGCGAATGCTGAGTTTGACGACACCTTTTTGATTGCCGATGAGGAAGTGCGTTTATTTGCACAAACAGTAAGTGCCCATAAACCTGTTAACGTATTAGGAAACGGGTTGGATTTCTCAGCTTTTTTTCCTGCTACAACGCCGACAACTAAGGTTAACTTCTTATTTACCGGTGTAATGGATTATAAACCAAACGTCGACGCAGTAATGTGGTTTGTAGAGTATTGCTGGCCCGCAATAAAGCAACGTTTGCCTGGCGCTACTTTTACAGTAGGTGGCATGAACCCCACCAAAGACATAAAGCAGTTAGCTGAGCGTGATGAGGCTGTTTATGTGACCGGCTTTGTCGACGACATGTTGCCGTACTTTCATAAGGCCACTGCGTTTGTAGCCCCGTTTAGATTGGCCAGAGGCGTGCAGAATAAAGTGTTGCAGGCTGCTGCATGCAAATTACCTGTAATAACCACCAGTATGGGGGCTGAAGGAATTAGCTATGCGAGCGAGAACACTATGTTCATTGCCGACGACGTTGGGGCCTTTACTGATGCATGCGTTAGATGTGTAAAAGAAGCCGACACTGCACAACAAAAAGCAGCGAGTGCCTTCAATGCACTTCATAACACCTATAGCTGGCAACAACAGTTGCAGCCCCTTAAACAGGCGTTGGAAAAAATATGAAGCCATTTATTAAGCGTTGTGTTTTTTTGTTGCTAGCACTGTTAATCAGTCCAGTAACCATTTCCTACCTACTATTGTCGATGGTTTTAAATAAAGATGCCCTGATAGCAAGCTACAGTCAGTGTTTATCACTGTTACCCGGCAAATTGGGCAGTTACTTACGCAGCGGTTTCTACCGCTTCGTATTTACGCAATGCTCGCCAGACGCTGTGATTTCTTTTGGTACGTTGTTTTCGCAGCAAGACACAAGTATTGAGGAGGGCGTTTACATTGGCCCTCAATGCAATATTGGTAAATGCAGTATAGGTAAAAACACACTGCTAGGCAGCGGCGTTCATATTATGAGTGGAAAAGGGCAGCATAACTTTTCAGATCCATCAAAGCCGATCAAAGATCAAGGTGGTATATTTACCAAAGTGGAAATAGGTGAAAACTGCTGGTTGGGAAATGGTGCACTGGTAATGGCTAATGTTGGCAAAGGCAGTGTTGTAGCTGCGGGCGCTGTGGTGGTGGATGATGTGCCCGAAGGCGTTATTGTTGGGGGAAATCCGGCGAGGGTTTTGAGAGACAGTGCCTAATTTTCTTATAAGTGGATAGCACTTTCCCAGTAAGATTATTAAAAATAAACGTTTCTGTGAAGAATGAGACCTCTCTATTTGATAGAGAACTCTTATACCTGCTATTTCCGCCTAAAAAATCGTAAGTTTTAAATCCACGATTAGCGTAATAGTTCATTATTTCGTGATGCATTACATACCCTGCTTTCACCTTATTGTCGTTTCGAAAGTAATTAATGCCAGAGCAGTAAAAAAAAACGGTTTCACTTAGAATTAAGTTAATAGAAAAACCTATGGTTTTGTTACCTGCTACACACTTAATAAGCTCAGCAAAGTGTGGCTTAGTCAAAAGGATACTTTTTTGGTGCTCCATAAATATTGAATTATCAAATCCGCTTCCATTTTCGGTACTTCCCCAGCGCAAACGATGGAGTTCTGCCAACTCTTTAAGTCCCTCCAATATTTCAGTAGGAGTCGAACACTTAAGGATATCAATGTCTCCAAACTCGAGTTTCAATAATTTTTGGCTTCGTTTTATTTGGGTGCGTGAATTCTTACTCATAATTTTACTCGGATATTGAGTAAAAACATCAAGACTTGTTGTAAATCCTTTTGTAATCAGAACGTCAGTGTGGGCTATATACTGCGACTTAGAAAATTGAAGGTAACTATTAGTTTTCATTGACGTTTTAAATCTATGAAACCTCCTTTTTCGTAATTCACTGACGAGTAACTCAAAAAATTCAGTTCTAAATTTTTCTGGGCAAAGCAAGTCGTTGTATTCTATCCAAGCTTGATCTTCAGTTTCAGTACCAGCTTGATTTAGGTAAGCATTATTTATCTTTAAGCCTAGTACTCGTTGTGTATTTGTTCCTATCAATGCAATACCTTTTATGTGATTACCACAATAAAATAATGCTGTTAGTAGGGGACTACTGATATTCCGCAGCCAGCCTTCAATCCAATGAGGAGATAGGAAGGGACTTGAGCAACGTGTATTTAGATACACATCTTCCCATATAGCTAGTTGCTCTTCTAAACGAAGAGATTCTCTCACCACAACAGAATTACTCACCCAGTCTATTCCCTTTCTTTTATAAGAATGCGGCAAATAATGACGCATACTCAATTGTAAAACTACTCTTGTGTGATACCTTAAATTAAATAGATAAAAAGTACTACGATGTATAGTTATCATGCCTATTAGGAAGAGCAAATGAAGTTTCTAAAGTTGTTTATCTTAGTCCCCGCAATTCTAGCATTGGGTTGTGAGCAGGAGAGTGTCGAGTCATATAGACAAGAGGCGGTGGGTTTTATCAAAAATGGAAAAAACAACGAAGGGCTTATCACACTTAAAAACGCACTGCGACTTGATGAGGACAACGACTACTTAAGAGCAATGTCGTCGTTAGTCTATTATCGCTTAGGAGATTATTTAGAAGCAGTGAGCATGATTGAGCGACTTAGTGATCCCAACAAGATAGTTCTACCCTTCAATCCGCAAATAGATGATATTTATCTATTATCTAACTTCCAACTAGAAAATTATGAAGTTGTGTTAACTGAGCTAGAACGAGGCCCAGATAAAGACCTAGAACAGAACGAAGCTGCACTCAAATACCTATCTTTGCTACAGATTAGGAGACCAATCGCTGCGGAGAGTTTTGCAAAAAATTTTATAAGGGACAATCCGAGTGCATCTGATTTTCAATTGTTTTTTAAATCTTTGTCAGAAGTAGATGGCATAAAGCCTGAAGTTCAAACGTCAGTTGCCTTGCTAGAGTCGATAAATGACGAGTTCTTTGAAAAGTGGCCCGTGCTTGGCAAATTATATTTTATGAATAGAAGTTATGAACGTTCTATTGAAGCCTTCGAGCAGTATCTCAAAAAGTTTCCAGGTAACAAACGTGTAAAGATTTATCTCGCGAATTCAAAGGTTCAAACTAAGAGTTATGAAGAAAGCACTACTCTTCTTGAAAAGCTTTCATTAGAAATCGGTAATGCACCTATTATTGATCATATGCTTGCTGAAAATGCTTTCAGGGCAAATAAGTATGATGAAGCTAAAACAGCTACCGAAAAAGCAATCGCTGCAGGTTTCGATAGCCCTATGCTAAAGTATATTCAAGCTGTGTCTTCGTACTATCTTGGTTTATATGAACAGTCTTTCGATTCACTGAAGGCAATTCCAAATATCGTATCAAAAAGTCAGGGCCTTCAAGACCTCGAGACGTTGCTTAGAGTTAGGTTGGGGTACGACATCGAAATTAAAAAAGGCAGTAAGTTACTTAATAGTGAGTTTGGCGAAAACATTGCAATTGCGCTTTTACTTGACGGTCATAAAGATAGAGCTGAAAGGGTTTTGGCTAATACAGAAGAGTTGGCGCAAGGAGAAGTTAGCATTTCAAGGCTAATGGAGCGTGCCGCATTAGAAATGGGGCTCGGAAGAGGAGAAAATACGCTACAACTCTCGAATACCGTCCTTGATCTAGACCCTTCCAACATCGAGGCAAGGCTTCTTCTAGCACACAACTACATTACTGAAAAACGTTACGATACAGCTTCAGATGTAATTAAACAGGGCTTGAGTATCGACAGTGACTATATTCCCTTAATAGAGTTGGCCATAAAAGCATCATTGCTCAATAAAGATTACAATGAGGCAAATTATTACAGCGAAAAATTAAGTAGAATTGAGCCTTTAAGTGAAACAGCATTGTTATTCAGAGTTTCACGACTAATAGAAGAGAACAACTTTGATGGTGCTTCTGAAGCGATTTTAAAATATGTGGAACAGGCAGGTTTGACAATTAATATTGCCGAAACATATTTTGTACTTGCAAAACGAAATCAAAAATGGAGTTCTTTCATTAGGCTATTAGCTAATCGGAGCTTAAAGTTAAGTGACAGGATGAGGTTGCTTTTAGTGCGTGCATATATAGATGACGAACAATTCGACGCTGCTGAAAGTGAACTGAAAAGTATAGGCGCTAAAACTGTTGGCTATTTTGAAGTAAGTGTTGAGTTAGCTAATGCACAAAAAGACAAAGAAAAAGTTCGAAGGCTCCTAAATGAATGGATTTCCAAGGAGCACGCCTCTCCTTTGGCTTATATAACGAAGGTACAATTATTGGATTCTAACAATGATTTTACTGAAGCGCTTCGAACTGCCGCTCTTGGTGTAAAAAGATATCCATCAAACAAACTTCTTCATTTTACTTATGCGGAACTCCTGATCCAAAAAGGTCGCATAAATATTGCGAAGCAGGTTTTAGGCTCGTCAAAATGGAAAGATGACCCAGTATTCACTCTTTTAGATTCAAAAGCCGAGGGAGCGGAACTGCTCAGGATGGGTCAAGAAGATGATGCGTTCGCTTTACTCCTCAATTACTATAAAAACTCTATCAGCCCTCAAAAAGTATCTACTTTGATAAGCCTTGTCGAGGAGTTTAGTAGTAGAGCGGGTGCACTTAGATTTATTGAGAGATTATTAGAATATAGTCCTAACGACTCGCGTGCACTCCATTATCTTGCTGATGCACTTATTTTTATCAACCCAGATAGAGCGGCCAATATTTACAAACAGATAGTCAAAACTGAAACCAATAATATCGAAGCGCTTAATAATCTGGCGTGGTTATTGTCTAGTAACGGAAGTTTAGAAGAAGCTCAAATATACTCTACAAAAGCATTTCAATTAGCATCAAAAAACGTAAGCGTAAGATCGACACACGGAAGAGTGCTTCTTGGGCTTGAAAAGTATGCTGAAGCTGAAAAAATCCTACTCGATATGATTGAGAGAGACAATGTTATGTCGATAGAGGTTCTTCTCTTATACGCTCAGGCTTTGGTTGGTCAAACTAGGGAAGAGGAGGCAATAGCATTTTTAGAGAGTATGGCAAAAAAAGAATTCCCGCCCAATATCACTAATTCGCTAATTCAATACAAGGAAAGTATTGAGAACGTCAATTAAATTCGTCAGACTTTTTTACATAATTCTTTTCGCCTTATAAAAATAGTCTTGATATCAGTAACTTAATTTTTGGCACGCTAATGGCATATCTAAGTTACGAAAATATCGTTTAATGTACGGAGTTACAAAATGAAAAAGTTACTAATCGCAGCGGCGATGCTTGCTACAACTTCTGTAGCGGCAGAGCCAATTCTTCTTCCTGGTGGAGTGAGTGTGCAAAACCCAGCAACTCCGAGCGGCGATACAGGAAACGTTAATAACGGTTTAAACCTGGTGCAATATTATTCTGATTCTTCTGGCTCAATTGTAAATATCAGTGACTTGATTAGCGTCAGCCAAGACATGACTTTTGCTAACACAGATGGCCTAGTTGGATTAAACTTAGAAGGCTTCGGTATAATCAACAACAATGTCGATACTGGCGACCTACTTTGCCCTTCTTGCCAGCTTGTGTTTGAGTTTGGTGGTTTGGAGATAGTAGAAGCAAATGATCGAGGTCCTTTTGATAACGCACTAGATCTGTCGCTAACTGATTCATTCTTTAATGTTTGGTTAGTTGATTCGTTGGGTTTATCGACACCAAGCCTGTCTCTTATACACATCTGACGCTGCCGACGATATGCAGTGTGTAG